>OFRH01000003.1_pt1 | contig 122629 bp, 117 predicted proteins | sample 1543111 | NCBI WGS metagenome assembly OFRH01 (sample SAMN07774220, study PRJEB24372) | wastewater metagenome | isolation source: Exp Tend NO 100WW | collected 2016-02
CGCGCGAAGCGAAACCGGCGACGACGCTGCCGATGCCGATCCCAAGGGCGAGCGCGGCGAGCAGCAACCCGCTCTTGGTCTCGGCCAGCTTGAGCACATCCTTGGCATGAAGGAGAAGGTTCATCTGCACCAAGGCCGCCACGAAGAAGAAGCCGACATTGCCCCAGTTGGCCCGCCAGAGGTCGCGATCCTGCTTCATCACCTTGAGCTGCTTCCAGAGCTCGGCCACGGGATTGAGGGGCAACGGCTTGGTCGGCGCCGCGGCGGGGACAGGCAGGATGCCGCGGCTGCACAGCCACCCGCCGACGGCGAGCGCGGCCAAGATCATGCCGGCGAGCCCCGGCGTGCCCGCGAACGATTCGGCAAAGAACGCGCCAGCGACGGTCCCGAAGATGATACCAAGGAAAGTCAGCAACTCGAGGATGCCGTTGCCCCACGACAGGCGGTCATGCGGCAGGACCTCCGGCAGGATGCCGTATTTGGACGGACCGAAGATCGCGCTGTGGCACCCCATCAGAAAAACCGCCGCGAGTTCCAGCGGCAGGCTATGCAGTGTCAGCGCGACCGCCGCGAACAGCATGATGCCGATCTCGGCGACCTTGACCGAAGACATCACACGCTGCTTGCTGAAACGGTCGGCCAGCCAACCGCCGAGCATCGAGAACAGGATGAACGGCGCCGCGAACAGGGCCCCGGCGAGGGCGACATACGTGTTGCGCTCCTGCTCCGAAAGCCCGCGGGCCATGACGAGCAGGATGACGAGGTTCTTGAGCGCGTTGTCGCTGAAGGCGTTCTGGAACTGGGTCGCCATGAGGCTCCAGAACCCGCGTCGCCAGCCATTGGGAATCGAGGCGCTGCCCATGAGCGGATGTCACCCGACCCGACGAGGGACGGCAAACCTATACGAACCGCCTCAGGCGCGGAGCGCCGCGAAGAGCTCCACCGCCGATTCGGCCTTATTCAGGATATAGACGTGATAACCGGGAGCGCCGCGGGCGACCAAGCCCTTGGCCTGACGCACCGCCCAGGAGACACCGACCTTGCGCTGGGCCTCCTCGTCCGGGCCGCAGGCCTCGAGTTCGCGCACGAGGGCGTCCGGGATGCGCGCCTTGCAGAAGCCGCAGAAATTACGCGCCTGCTTCAAGGAGAGGACGGGCATGATGCCCGGCAGGATCGGGACCGTGACGCCGGCGGCGCGGGCACGGTCGACGAAGCGGAAATAGTCTTCGTTATCCAGGAAGAGCTGGGTGGTGACGAAGTCCGCGCCGGCCGCCACCTTGCCCGCCAGGAAACGGATGTCCGAGAGATCATCCACGGCGTCGGGGTGGCGCTCCGGGAAACCGGCGACCCCGATCGCGAAACGGCCGGGCTGTTCCGTGGCGATCTGGCGGACGAGCCCCTGCGCGTGCGCGAAGCCCTCCGGATGCGCGACGAAGTCCTTCTGCCCTTTGGGCGGATCGCCGCGCAGCGCGAGGATGCCCGAGAAGCCGGCGCGGTCATATTCCTTGATGATGCCCGAGAGTTCGGCTCGGGAATGCCCGACGCAGGTCAGGTGGCCGATCAGCGGGATGCCCATCTTCACGAGCTCGGCCCCGTAGGTGATCGTGGTGTCGCGGGACGTGCCGCCGGCCCCGTAGGTCAGGGAGGCGAAATCGATGCCCAGCGGCTTCAGGGTCTCGGCGACCTTGAGCATGCGCGCGCCGCCTTCGGCGTCCTTGGGCGGGAAGAACTCCACCGACACCGTGGGGCGCACGGGACTGCGGAGGGCGTCGATGAGCTGAGTGCGGGACATCCGAAGTATCTTCTTATCTAGATACGAAGATGTATGTCAAGAGACTAGCGGTCACTCGTCCCGCCCCTCCCGGCCGCCGTTGGCGGGCAGTTCACCCGGCATGGCGACGTGGTAGGCCATGACCATCCAGCAGAGCATCAGGGGGTAGATCAGGACGATGAAGCCGAAGGATCCGAAGATACCCAGCAGGACTCCGGCGGTCACGGACAGGACCTTGAAGGAGACCAGGAAGCAGATCGGGATGATGACGAAGATGATCGCAGCGACGTAGCCGATCGAGGTCGTGCCGGAGTAGATGCCCGCCGACCGGGCGAGGTCCATGCCACAGGTGGCGCAAGCCTTGTTCAGGCGGAACCACGAGGCGAGCAGGCCGCGCTTGCCGCAGTTGGGGCAATGGCAGAGCAGGCCTCGGGCGATGATGTCGCCCCGGGTGATCTTCAGCTCGGGTTCTTCCATGCGGACAGCGTCTTCACGGCGGCCCGGATGACAAGCCCGGCCTTGGGCAGGGTCGGGACCGCGTCACGACATAGCCCACATGCCTGAGGTAGGGTTGAGCGGCCTCGCTCAACCGCAGGTCACACCTTCAAGAACAGCTTCTGCCGCTTCATGAACCAGAGCAGCGCCCACTCGACGGCGAACAGCCCGATCGCCAGAACCAAGGGCTGGGCCGCCGCGGGGAAGAGCTTCGCGACGCCGCCGAAGAGCGCCTGCGAGGTGTAACTGAAGCTGATGAACTTGCCTGCCAGGTAGATGAAGACCGAGTTCATGCCGACGACGGCGAAGAACGCGCCGAAGCCGCGCGCCCAGCCACGGACGTCGATGGTCCAGTAGAACAACGCGAGCAGGAGGCTGGCCCAGCCGCAGGTCCACAGCACGAACGAGCTGGTCCAGAGGTTCTTGTTGATGGGAAAACAGACGTTCCAGACTGCGCCGACGGCGAGCAGCGCGACGCCCGCGGTCGCCAGTCCAGCGGCCTTGCGGTCGCCCGAGACTTCTTCGGCGGAGCGGCGCAGCCAGAGGCCGGCGAGGATACCGAGCAAGGCGTTGCCGATCGCCGGCAGCACGGCGAGAAGGCCTTCCGGATCATGGATGCCCTTATGCAACTTGCCCGGCAGCAGGAGCCGATCGACGTAGCTGGCGAAGTTGCCCTCCATCGTCAGGTCGCCGGGCGCGAAGCCCGGGGCATGACCGAAAGACAGGATCGCCCAATAGCCAAGTAGGATGCCGACAAGCCAGAACCAAAGACGCTTCGGGGTCTCGAAATTGAAAGCGAAGATCAGCTGGGCGAACATGCACGCCAGGCCAATCCGTCCGAGCACGCTGCCGAAGCGCATGTTCTCGAGGCCCTTCCACTGGAGGCCGTTGTTGTAGATGATGCCGAGCAGGACGAGGATCAGGCCGCGCTGGACGATCTTGCGACAGACTTCGGCGCGAGCGCCTTCTGCCAGACGTCGGGTCAGCGAGTAAGGCGTCGAGACGCCGGCGAGGAACAGAAACAGCGGGAAGATGAGGTCGTACGGCAGGAAGCCGTTCCAGTCGACGTGCTTGAGCAGGCCGTTGAAGGCGCCGACCCACTCCCAGCCGGTGGCGAGGTGCAACCCGATGACGATGCCGTGCCCGCCGACGATCCAGAAAAGGTCGAAGCCGCGCAGGGCGTCGAGCGAGAGCAAGCGTTCGGACTTGGGGGCAGGAGTCTCCATGGGGGTGAGGCTTTTCTAGCCGACCTCCTAAAGAGGTCTACCCGGAAAAGGCATGCCTATCGGCCCACGGCCATAGAAAGCGGAAATAGACATGACTTCTCCGCATTCGTCCAACCGCTAACCGCTGGAACCCCGCGCAGCTAGGCTGCGCTTACATCCTCTCCACCGGCTCGATGCCGAGGAGGCGCAGGCCGGTTTCCATGACCGAGCAGGTGCGCGCGCAGAGCATGAGGCGACGGGCCTTCACGGCGGGGTCGTCGACGATGACGCTGTCCGCGGCGTAGAAGGTGCCGTAGGCGGCCGCGAGCTCGTGCAGGTAGGTGCAGAGGTGGTGCGGACGGAGTTCCTCGAGCGCCTGGTCGAGCGCGGCGGTGAACGCCAGGAGCTTGCGGGCAAGCGCGATCTCGGCCGGGGTTTCCGGATCGGTCGCGCCTTCTTCGCCCTGCCCCACGGCCAGCCCGCTCTTGCGGAAGATCGAGCGGACGCGGACGACGGCGTACATGAGGTACGGCGCGGTGTTGCCCTCGAAGGCGAGCAGCTTGCCCCACGAGAAGGTGTAATCCATCGTGCGGTTCGACGACAGGTCGGCGTAACGCATCGCGGCGACGCCGATGGCCTTGCCGATCGCCTTGCGTTCGGCTTCGGGCAGGTCGGGATTCTTGCTCGTCACCGCCTCGAATGCGAGGCGTTCGGCCTGGTCGATGAGTTCCTGCAGGCGCACGGGCTCACCGGACTTGGTCTTGATGGCCTTGCCATCCTCTCCGAGGATCGTGCCGAACCAGACGTGACGGAGGCGCGGTAGCTTGCGACCCGAGGCCTTGAACCACTTGTCGCCGGTCAGGAAGAGCTGATGGAAGTGATCCTGCTGACGGCCGTCGGTGACGTAGACGATCTCGTCGGCCTTGAAGTGCTCGGTGCGGTAGAGGAGCGTGGCGAGGTCGGTAGAGGCGTAGTTCGAAGAACCGTCCTTCTTGCGCACGATGAAGGGCATCTTCGTCTCGGCGTCGCGCGAGAAGCGCGGCTCCTCGTCATGCCAGACCACGAGGGCGCCTTCGCTTTCCTCGGCCAGCTTGTGCTTGGCCAGCTCGGCGTAGACCTGGTCGACCTTGTCGCGGTAGAAGGATTCGCCGAGGATGACGTCAGTCTTAAGTCCGAACTGGTCGTAGATGCGCTGGCAGGCGGCGTTGGAGACCTCGACGATCTCCTTCCAGAGGGCGGTGTTCGCGGGGTCGCCGGACTGCAGCTTCGCGAGCTCGGCGCGGGCGGCGTCCATGAGGGCCGGTTCGGCCTTGGTGGCGGCGCTGCCTTCCTTGTAAAGACGCTCGAGGTCCTCGAGGGCCGTCGGGCTCTTGGCGTCGAGCTGGAAGCCCGCGCGACGGATCGCCAGGATGAGGATACCGAAGTTCGTACCCCAGTCGCCGATGTGGTTGTCACGGACGAGGTCGGCGCCGCAGAACTCGATCAGGCGTGCGACGGCCTCGCCGATGACGATCGGGCGCAGGTGGCCTACGTGCATCTGCTTGGCGGTGTTCGGCGACGGGTAATCGATGACGACCTTACGGCCGCCCATCAGGCGGGCCGCGCCGGCGCGCCACTTGGATTCGTCGCGGTACTCGCGGAGCCAGGCGCCGAGGGCGGCGGGCGTGAGCTTGAAGTTGATGAAGCCCGGACCGGCGACTTCCATCTGCACGACCTTGTCGTCGAGCTGACCCTGGGCGCGCACGGCTTCGACGAGCGCGGTGGCGAGGGCGCGGGGGTTGGCTTTGGCCTTCTTGGCGGCGGCGAGGACGCCGTTGGCCTGGAAGTCGGCGTGGCGCGGATCGGAGGGCTTCAGCTCCGGATTGAAGTCGGCCTCGAGGCCGGGGACGGAAGCGGCCGCCTTGCGCAGCAGGGCGTCGATTTCACGGGCAGGATTGAACCAGACGGACATGCCTCAAGCCGTAAGCCCCTACGCCCCCTCGGCAAGCGAAGAAGGCCTGCCAGGGGTAGGGATAGGGGTAGGCGCCGGGGTAGGCCTTATTTGAGCGTCTTCAGGTAGGCGAAGAGGTCCGTGACCTGGTCATCCGTGAAACCATCGAGCAGACCTTCGGGCATCAGCGAGCGACGCAGGTATTTGGCAGACGCCACCTCGGCCTTCGGCACGCGACGGTCGGCGCCGCCAGGCTGACGGAGCACGTAGGCCGTCGCGTCCTCGGAGACATAGAACGCCTCGATGACCTCGCCCGCCTTCAGCTTCACTTGGAAGATGCGATACGCGGCTTCGATCGCGGCGTTGGGGTCGATGATATTACGGAGCACGGCTTCCACCCCCATCGCGCCGGCGCCGGAAAGATTCGGGCCGATCTGGCCGCCCTGACCGTTGATCATATGGCAGGACTGGCAGAGCATGACGACGACCTTGCCCTTGGCGGGGTCGCCGGCCTTCGCCGCCAGCGCCGCGTATCGGGCGGTCTTCTTCTCCAGAGCCACGAACTGTTCGCCATTGAGGAGCGGAGGCGCGTCGGTGGTGCGCACGATCTTGGCACCGGCGCCGAGCTTGCCCCAGGCAGCCTCACCGCTCGCCGAGGCGAAGACGAGCGACCCAGGGAGCTTCTCGCCCACGAAGGTGCGGGTCATGTTGGTACGGATCTCGGCCGGCTTGCGCTCGACGTTCCAGATGCGGTATTCGGCGAACGCACCCTGCGTGCCGCCCTTCGGCGAAGACCAGCCGATGGTGAGGCCCGGGAGGTCGTGTCCGTAGGCCGCCTTCGCGGTGCCGGTCAGCTCGCCGTCCTGATAGATACGGAGGAGCCCTTCGGCATCGCGCGTCACCGCCACGTGCGTCCAGATACCCGAAGAGATCGGCTTGGCCGAGACGACAACGTCGTGGATCTTCGCGCCGAGGTAGGCGCGGAAGACGCCGCCCGCGAAATTAAGGTCCAGCATGCCCGGAGCTCCGAGGATGCTGTCGTTGTTGTCGACCTTGCCATCTAGGCGGACCCAGGTCTCCACGGTGAAGGCCCCCTTGAGAGCGAGACCCGACCGAGCGACGGCGTCATTGGATCCGTCCAAGGTCAGCACGCTGCGGAACACGCCGCCGAGCTGCGCCGAGACCGCCGCAAGCTCCGGACTGTCGCCGAGGGCGATGGCGAGCTTCTCGGCGACCGGGATCTCGATGTCGGCCACGGCGACGGACTTGTCCGCCAGACCGGCCGCGATGGCCTTGGCGCCAGCCTTGGTGCCGCTGATGCCGTCGAGGACGACCTTGCGGTCGTTGACGGACAACTTGGGGTAGAAACCCATCGCAAGCGCGGCCGCCTGCGGCGCACGGGCCGCGACCAAGGCACGAAGGGCGAGATTAGAGACATCCGCCGGCGCGACACCGACGAGCGCGGCCACGGCTTCGGGCTTCGTCAGGCGCAGCTGCTGCAGGCCGACGAGGGCGTCGCGACGGGAATCTTCGCGCGCGACCAGGGCGAGCAGTTCGTCCTCGAGTTCGAGCAGCTGGAAGCCGCCGATGAGCTGGGCGGCGAGGGCGCGCTCGGCGGCCCCCTGCTTGAGCAGGGAGCGGGCCGCCTCGGTGACGACCGGGCCGACCTTGGCCGGATCGAGGTCGGTGCGGGTGACGAGCAGAAGTTCGACGACGCGATTGCGGACGGAGGAATCGGCCAAGAGTTTGCGCAACACGGCCACGCTGGCCGGCTGGTCGAGCGTCTTGGCGACGGCGAAGAGCTCATCCGGGCCCGGTGCACGGTTCAACTGGCCGACGAGTTCGGCGACGAGCGGAGCGCCGACCTTGGGGTCGAGCGCGAGCGCGGCGAACATCCGTCCTTCGGCCGGCAGGGACTTGGCCTCCGGCGAAGCGAGGAACGAGGCGACAGCCTCGGGCTGACGTTCGAGATACATGCGGACGAGGAAACGTTCGAAGTCGCGCTCATAGGCGGCGCCGACCTTGATCGGCTTGCCGCGGCGATCCGCGGCGACGGGTCCTTCGAGGGAAGGACCGGCGAAACGCATCATCACGCCGAGGGCGGCAGGATGCTTCGCGGACGATTCCCCAAGCGCCTTGATGGCGGCGGCGCGGACTTCCGCGTCCGGATCGGCGGCGAGTGCGGCGAGCGCTTCGAAATGAGGCGACCATGCTCCGAAGTGGCGCAGGGCGTTCACGGCTTCACGGCGGACATTGCGGTTCGGATCGGCCAGCAGGCCCATGGCCAGGGGCCCGACCTTATGGCCGTGCTCGGCCAGGACCCAGAGGGCCTGAATCCGGCGGGCGGCCGGGGCAGAGGCGTCCTGGGCGATCGCGGTCAACGCGCGGGTCGTCGCCTCGTCGGTGTCGCGGCGATCGGCCAGCGTCTGCCAGGCGAGGTGCGCATCGGCGGCGACCTTGGAGCCAAGGCGGGCGATGAGCTCCGCGGAAGAAAGCTTGGTGTAATCCGGCACGGCCTGCGGGACAAAGCCCTTCGGCTTGATACGCCAGATGCGACCCGACTGCTTATCGCGGTCGGGGTGGTTGCGGGCGACCTCGTTGTGGCTGATGATCTTGTTATACCAGTCGATGACGTAGAGGCAGCCATCAGGGCCCATCGTCATCGCGATCGGGCGGAAGAACGGGTCATCGCAGCGGACGAATTCGTCAAGCTTCTCGAGGCGGTAGCCGGAACCTTCGCGGTGCTGGCGGATCGCGTTGACCTTCGAGGTGATCGGGTTGGCGACGTACATCACGCCGTCATAGCCCTTGGGCCAGACGCCGACGTCCGAGAGCGCCAGGCCGCTGAGGCCCGTACCACCCATCTTGAAGTCGGGCGCCTGCACCGGGAACGGCGGCTGGTAGGATTTCGCAAGCCGGTCGGCGCAACCGGGATAGAGGGCGTATTCGTGGAACGGCATCACCGGGTAGCCGAAATCGTTGGCCTCCTGGATGAAGGCCTCGCCTTCGCCGGTCAGGACGAGGCCCCAGATATTGCAGGGTCCGACGCTGGTGGGCTCGAAGAAGCTGCCGTCGGGACGGAAGCGCGCCATACGCGTGTTCGGGAAGTCGGTCACCTCGCCCTTGGTCGAGGTGACCTTGCCGGAATTGAAGGCGCCTTGGGCGAGCCAGAACCAGCCGAACGGCGCGCGCGTGAACTGGTGAGGGAAGAGGTGCGAGTCCTGCACGCCGAAGCCCGAGAGGAGGACCTCGCGCCGGTCGGCTGTGCCGTCGCCGTCGGAGTCACGGAGGAACACCACGTCATGGCCATGCTGGACGACCGCGCCGTCCTTGTAAGGCAGCACGCCTTCGGGGATCGCCAGGCCGTCGGCGAACGCGCGCGGCTGATGGAGGCCGGCCGCAAAGGGGCGATCGAAGACGACGACCTTGTCGCGCGCCTTGGACTTATAGAGCGCCTCGGCGGCGGCGGGATTCTCGTTGGCGTCGACCGGGTATTCCAGGGCGGTGCTGGACCACGCCCTGCCCTGCTGGTCGAAGATCAGCATGATGAACTTGCCGAAGTCGGCGGACTCCTTGGCGAAGAGCTCGATCTCGAAGCCCTCGGGAAGCTTGAACAGCTTCTGCTGCTCCTCGGCGGAGCGACGGACGCCCTGCACGTCGTTGTAGCTCGTGTCCTTGCGGGGAGCGGCCGCCTTGGCCGGCTCGGCCTTCTTTTCCGCGGGCTTCACCTTGTCCCAGGTCAGCGCACCGGGCGTCGCCGGCAATTCCTCGATCGTGATATCCTTCGCCTGGACGACGGCCATGCCTCCGGAATGGATCTGGATGCCGATCTTGCCGTCCGTCGCGATGTTTGGCTCGGCCTCGACGTAGTCGAGCGCGGGGACACCGTTGACCCAGCTGCGGATACGATTCCCTTCGGCGACGATGCGGTATTCGTTCCACTCGCCTTCCTTCACCGCGGCGAGCACGGCGGCCGGATCCTTGGCATCGGCGATGACCTTGTTGCGTCGGCTTTCGTCGTAGAGCTTGCCGTACCACCCCTTGCCGTAATCCACCTGGTAACCGCTCATCTCCGAGCTGTTCGGCACGCGCACGCTGCGCATCTGGACGCCGCTGTTGACGAAACCCGAGCCGGTCAGGCGCAGCTTGATGCGCAGGTCGAAGTTATGGTAGGACTTCTCGGTCGCGAGGAAGAGGTTCTTCGGCACCTTCACGGTGGAGGAACCACCGCGGATCTCGCCGTCCTCGACGCGCCACCAGGCGGCGTCACCCTCCCAGCCGGCAAGGGTCTTGCCGTCGAAGAGGGAAACCGGGGCGGCTTGCGCGGACAGCGCCAAGAGCAGAGCAAGGAAGCAACGCATGGTAAGTGGGGATACGTGGAAGTTAGCCGGCGGCGGAGCCGCTTCAACCCTCCTCGTCATCCCGTTCTGCAACCCGACTACCTCCAAAAGCACATCGGCGCGCACCCCACGCTTGCGTCCCCCGCCTTAACCGCCTGTTTTCTCTGCATGTCCTCAGCCTACAAACTCCTCCGCGACAGCGCCGCGACCCTGATCCCCGCCGGGGATATCGTCGTGCTGGAGGCAGGCACGGAAGTGAATGTCACCCAGGCGCTGGGGGGCTCGGTCACCGTCCGCACCCCGATGGGCCTCTTCCGCATCGCCCCGGCCGACATCGAGGCCCTCGGCCCGGAAGCCGTCAGCGCGTACGGCAAGAAGGACGAGGCCGTCATCACCGGACCCGTGAACCAGGAAGCCCTCTGGGAGGCGCTCAAAGGCTGCTTCGACCCCGAGATCCCCGTGAACATCGTGGACCTCGGGCTGATCTATCACCTCGAACTCTCGCCTGGTGAACGTGGCGGACAGAAAGTCGCCGCGAAGATGACGCTCACCGCGCAAGGCTGCGGCATGGGCCCGGTCATCGCCGCCGACGCGAAGTCCAAGCTCGAAGCCCTGCCGGGCGTCGAATCCGCCGAAGTCGAGATCGTCTGGGACCCGGTCTGGAATCCGCGGATGATCTCCGAGGCCGGCCGCAAGCAGCTCGGCCTCGAGTGATGTCCGCGCCCGTCCAGTCCGCGACGGCCCTCTACCTGCACGTCCCGTTCTGCGCGTCGTCCTGCGACTTCTGTTCGTTCTATCAGGAGCAGCCCAAGCGCGGCGAGATCGACCGCTATCTCTCCGCGATCGAGCGCGAGATGGAGCTCCACCCTCCCGGCCGTGTCGAGACCGCCTTCTGGGGCGGCGGCACGCCCGGCCTGCTGCCGGCGGAAGACCTGCGGCGCCTCGGCCACGCGATGACCAAGGCCGCCGGAAAGCCCGGCGAATGGACCGTCGAGCTCGCGCCGTCCTCCGTCCGCGCCGACAAGCTCGCCGCCTTGAAGGAGATCGGCGTCACGCGCGTCTCGATGGGCGTGCAGAGTTTCGATGACGCCACCCTCGACGCGCTCGGCCGCCGTCATTCCCCCAAGCAGATCATGGAGGCCTGGGAGCTCATCGAGGCCGCCGGCTTCGCCTCGCGTAACCTCGACCTGATCTTCGCGATTCCCGGGCAGGACGAGAAGCGCTGGACCGACGACCTGCATCGGGCGATGTCGCTCAAGCCCGACCATCTTTCGACCTACTGCCTGACCTTCGAGGAAGACACCGCGATGTTCGTGAAGCTCTCGCAGGGCAAGGTGAAGATCGACCGCGAGCTCGAGGCGTTCCTCTATCGCCGTACCTGGGAGACGCTCGAGGAGAACGGTTACGCCCAGTACGAGACCTCCAACTTCGCCCGCGCCGGCCATGCCTGCCGCCACAACCTGATCACCTGGGAGATGGGCGCGTGGATCGGCTACGGCCCTTCCGCCTCGTCACAGTGGGGCGCCCGCCGCTGGACGAATCCCTCGAACCTCGACCAATGGATCAAGGGTGTCGAAGCCGGCCAGCCCGTGCTCGAGCAGGTCAAGGACCTCAGCCCCGCGGACCTGCTCTGCGACGCGCTCGTCTTCGGGCTCCGCCTCAACGCCGGGGTCGACGCCTTCGCGCTCGCCGAACGCTTCAAGACACCTTTGCCCCAAGGCGTGCGCGACCTCTTCGCCGACCTCGTCGAGGAAGGCCTCATGGAGCTCGCCGGCACGCATTTCCGGCTGACCGGCGAAGGACGCCTGCGCGCCGATGCCGTCGGCGTGGCCGTGCTGGAGAAATTCGACTGATGGAATACGCCCTCGGAGCCGCCTTCTTCTACGCCTGGTCCGTGACCTGCGCCCGGCGCAGCTCCGCGCACCACGGACCCGACCTCGCGAACCTCGGTCGCCTCGTGGTCGCGATCGTCATCGTCGGCCTCTTCGTCGCCTTCAGCGGACGACACCCTTTCTGCGCCGGCTGGGGCTGGCTGATCCTCGGCGGCGTGCTCGGGCTGGGCGTCGGAGACATCGCCCTCTTCCACGCGCTGCCGCGTATCGGCGTCGGCCTGACGATGCTGCTCACGCAGTGCCTTGCCGCGCCTTTCGCGCTCATCCTGGAATACGAGGCCCTCGGCCATTCACCCAACGGGGCCCAAATGCTGGCCGCGTTCGTCATCCTGGTCGGCGTCGGCGTCGCGCTCGGCGCACCCGCCGAAGGCGATCCCGCGGACCGTCGTACCGGCGTCTGGCTCGGGGTCCTCTCGGCTCTCGGTCAGGCCTGCGGCGCGGTCAGCACACCGATGGCGGCCGAAGCCTGCCGGCTGGCCGGGGAAACCATCCCCGACGGCTTCGCGCAGGCCTTTGTGCGACTGCTCGGCGGCGTGCCCGTCGTGCTCCTCTTCGTTTTCTGGATGTCACGCAAAGAAGGCCTGTTCGCGAAAGTGAGCCGACCCTACGCGACGACGATCGCCCCCTGGTGGATGCTCATGAACGGGATCTCCGGACCGGCGCTCGGCGTGGCCTGCTATCAGTGGGCGCTCACGCGTCACCCGGCGGCGCTCGTGCTCAGCGTGGTCGCGCTCACGCCGCTCATCGGGCTCGTGATGCAGTGGGCCGTCGAAGGCCGCCGACCCTCCTGGCGCCTGTGGCTCGGCGGCGCGATCGCCATCGCCGGCGTGATCCTGCTGCGCAGCTTCTAGGCCGAGGCCGCGTCGGCCTTGCGCTCCTGGGCGTCGACCACGACCGTCGTGACGAGGTCGGAGCCGACGTTCGTCATCGAGCGGGCCATGTCCAGGATCCGGTCGACGCCGAGCACGATGCCGATGCCTTCGGGCGGGATCCCGAAGGTGACCAACAGGCCGGCGATGAGCGGCAAGGAGCCGCCCGGGATGCCGGCGACGGCGACGGCGCTGAGGACCGACAAGAAAAGCAGCGTGAGTTGCTGGCCGACGGAAAGGTCGACGCCGAAGACCTGTGCGACGAAGAGCACCACGCAGCCTTCGTACAGGGCGGTGCCGCTCATGTTCATGGTCGTGCCCAGCGGCAGGACGAAACCGGCCACGCTCGGCTTGAGACCGAGGGTATTCTTGGAGCACTCCAGCGCGGCCGGCAGGGTCGCGTTGCTGGAACTGGTCGAGAAGGCGGTGATCAGCACGCCGCGGATATCGCGGAAGAAAGCCAGCGGCTTCCGGTCCGTCCAAAGGCGCAGCCAGAGCGACATCGTGCCGAAAAGGTGGAAGAGCATGACCGCGAGGCAGCCGAGGGCGAAGACGCCGAGGGCGACGAGGATATCCAGGCCGATCTTGACGATGACGCTGTAGATCATCAGCGGCACGGCATAAGGGGCGAGTTTCAGCGCCAGCTGCACGATGCCGGTCATGAGCTCGGCCACCAGGTCGAGCGCGCCCAACAGCTGCTGCCGCTTCGCCTCGGGCAGCTGCGTGCCGACGACGCCGACGAGCAAAGCGAAGAGGATGAGCGGGAGGACGTCGCCGATGGAACCGTTGGTATGGCCGACGACGGCACCGAAGAGGTTCTTGGGCATGAACATCTCGACCAACCCGGCGAGATCGATGGAAGGCGTGGCCGCCGAGGTCGCGACATGCTTCTGGGCCGCGCCGCCGAACTCCTGCATCAGCATCGTCTTCGCCGCGGGATCCAGGTGGTCGCCGGGCCGGAGGACGTTCATCATCAGCAGCCCCAGGCCCACGGCGATGGCCATGTTCAGGAAGAACAAGGCGAAGGTCCGGCCGGCGAGCGGACCGAGCCGATCCAGGCGACCCAGCTGCGCGACGCCCGCCGCGAGCGAGGCGAACACCAGCGGGATCACCACGAAGAAGAGCAGACGCAGGAAGACCTGCCCGAACGGATCGAAGACGTTCGTCGCGACCTTGCGCATGAACGCGAGAGACGAGGGCGAATAGTGGCCGACCCCCAGCGTGATAAGGCCGGCGACGACGCCGAAGAGCAGTCCGTAGAGGATGCGGTTGGCAAGGGGACGATTGGATTCGGCCATAGGGTTGGGGTAGGGGTCTTTTTAGGAGCGACCCTTGGAGGATTCCACTTTAATCAACGCCCCATGAAAGCCCTGCCCTGCCTCCTCATCGCCTGCCTGAGCCTTGGCGCCGCCGAAGTCGGCCCGCCCAAGCCGAAGCAGACCATGCCCGTGCCTTCGGCCGAGGAGGCGTTGGGCTGGAAGCCGATGTTCGACGGCAAGAGCCTCAAAGGCTGGACGGGCGACCCGGTCTATTGGCGCTGCGAAGGCGGCGCGATCGTCGGGGAGATCACGCCCGAGACCATCGTGAAGAACAACACCTTCATCATCTGGGAAGGCTCCCTGCCCGGCGACTTCGAGCTCAAGGCGGAATATCGCATCTCCGAACGCGGCAACAGCGGCATCAACTACCACAGCGCCGACGTCGCCGGACTGACCTTCGCCCTCACCGGCCCGCAGGCGGACATCGACGGGCAGAACAAATACACCGGCCAGAACTACGAGGAGCGCGGCCGCACGTTCAACGCCCTGCGCGGCCAGATCACGCGCGTGCGTCCCGGCCAGAAAGCCGAAGTCGTCGGCACGGTCGGCGACCCCAAGGAACTGGCGGCCTTCATCCGCAACGGCGACTGGAACGAGTACCACCTCATCGTCCGCGGCGGCACCCAGGTGCACCTCCTCAACGGCCATGTCATGAGCGTGGTCATCGACGACGACGCGGCCGCCCGGCACCCCGAAGGCAAGATCGGCGTCCAGGTGCACGTCGGCCCGCCGATGAAGGTCGAATACCGTAACCTGCGCGTCAGGCAGCCCTGAACCGGCCCCGGTACGCCCAGCCCATCATCAGCAGACAATGGCACCAAGCCGTCAGGCAAGTGAAGGCATAGGTCATGACGATCGCCGTCAGGCCCACGTAGGCAGCATAAAACAATAGGGCGCAAAACGGGGTCAGGGCGAACAAGCCTAACCCCCAGAGCGGAGCCCACAGCGGCCGGTAGAGCGGCCGGACTCGCCAGAGCAAGAGATAGACGGCGAGATAAAGGACTGTGCCGGCTAAGGCCGGCAAAGAATAGAGCACCAGCATGACCACGAGCGCGTTGCCGGCACCCCAGAACGCATCCTGCAGCAGAATCACCGAAAGCCAGCCGACGAAGATGGCCGGCAACGCCAGCAGCAGGCTGGCGCCCCAGTCCAATTCGGGCGGCAAGGCAGAGGACGCAGGCTTAATCGGATCCGACGGCGGGGCGAAGCGTTCGCACATTAGCAGGAAGAAGTGCACCCCTGCGGTCCAGTAGGTGAACCGTCGGGAAGCATCTCCCCAGAAGGTCAGATAATCGGAAAAAGCAGGCCCCACGAGGAGAATGCCGAGAAGAAACGGCATCATGACGACGTACCAGACGTTTTGCCAAAGCGGTGCGAACAAAGGCCTCCAAAGAGCAGGCACGAAGACCAGACTACGGTGGACCAAGAAATACGCCCCGGACCACAAGTAGATCGAGACCAGCCCCAGGAGAGCCTGATGCGCCACGAAACCTTCCGCGAGCAGCTCGCGCCTTTCCATCAGAAAGGCCAAGGCGGCGCAGGCGCCTGCCGCCAACGAAATGAAGGCGCCGCGCGTCGTGCCTGCCGGATAAGCCATGTACGCATGCTTGACGTAAGGACGTTTTGGTCAACGTCCATCGGGCGCCAAGGACTCACACAAAAGACGGCTCCGTCGATCAGGCCAGTTCCGCGGCGATCGCGTCCCAGAGAGCGATACGCAACTCGATCGCGGCGACGGAAGCCTCGGCGGCTTCGGCCCACTTACGATCGTCATCGCCGCAGAGCAGTTCGACCATGCGGAGCGAGATGGCGCCGTGATGGCCGCCGTCGACCTCGATGTGTCGCTCGAGGTAATAGCGGAAGGTATCGAGCTTGCCGGGGTACTCGCGGCTGAGTCGCGTGACCAGTTCGGTGAACATGTCGGGAATCAGGTCCTCGCGTCCGAAGGTGAAGGCCGCGGCGACCTCGTGGGACTTGCCGTTCGTGGCCAGGCCGAAGGTAGCGCCAGAGAAAACGGCAGCCCCGGCCGGGACGCCGGCGGAGACCAACGTGGCGGCGGTCGAGCCACCTGCCCGGACGGAAGCGAGGGCCTTGTCGACCGCGGAAGTGTCGGCGCCAGCCTCATGCATGGCTCGCAGATAGAGATCGAAGTGCGCGATGCGGCCGCCGCGCGGGTCGACGTCGGATTCCTCGCCGCAGACGATTTCGTTGATCAGGAAGCGTACCTCAGCGTCCCCGACCGGCACCCACGGGACGGTCACGCAGGTGAGGTCGCGCTGCAGACGCTTCAGGAGCGACATGAAATCCCAGACCGCGAAGACGTGGGAACGCATGAACACGCGGACGTCGTCCAGCGAGGCCATCCGGGCATAGAGCGGGTGCGCGAGCAGGCGGGCCCGGGCGGGCGCGATGCGGGAGCGGACGAGGTCGAGGCGGGACATGGGAGGAAGGGAAAGGGGGAAAGGAGGAAGGCAAGCGGGAGGAGTAGATGGCTGCGGACTGAATTGATCGCTGAATGGAGGACTGAATGGAGGGCTGAATTGAAGAGACAATCCGGGAGCAAGTCAGTCTGGACGGGAATTGCGGTAGCGGATGAGCCCTCCGAGCTGGCGCCCTACCCGGTTACAATGCTCGGCGATTTTACGGACATCCGATTCCGCCAGCAGGCCAACCTTAGAGCAAATCACCATCTGGGTCTCCAGTTCCGCCAACGACCCCCTGGCGATGTACAGAAACTTAAGCGCATCCCGATTGCTGCCCTTGGCGTTTCCCTCGGCGATATTCGACGGCACGGAAACCGCGGCCCGTCTGAGTTGATCGATGAGTCCTGCGTCTAATTTCCCGCCGTTGCTCCGGCACACCAGGTAGATGGCCGCCGCCAGGTCGCACGCCTCCAACCAAACGGACAACCGCCGGTGATTCGGTCCAGAGCCTGACTCATCCATCCCGAAATAAAACCCTCTTCGCGGACGACCTCGAATCGTCAAACATCCCAGTCACCCCAGCAAAGGACCCTAGCTGAAATCCGCATCTTCAATTCAGCCCTCCACTCAGTCCTCAATGCAGTCCTCAATTCAGCCCTCTGTCATCTGCCATCGACTCCGTCATCCGTCATCTTCCCCCCTTAATCTGCCTCAGCGCCTCGTACGTCGCGATGCCGCAGGCGGTCGAGAGATTAAGCGAACGGGTCTTGTCGTTGAAGTGCGGGATTTTTACTTCGCGGTCGGGGCCGAACCACGCGTGGATCTCATCGGGCGTACCGGAGCCTTCGTTGCCGAAGACCAGCCCGTCGCCTTCCTGGAACTGCGCATCCCAAAGGCCGCGCGTCGTCTTGGTCGTGAAGAGCCAGAGGCGTTCCGGACGTCCGGGCGAGGCGAGGAAAGCCTCCCAGTCGGCGTGGTGCCGGACGTCGAGTTCGTGCCAGTAATCCATCCCCGCGCGACGCAGCTTGGCGTCATCGATCTTGAAGCCTAGCGGGTGGACGAGGTGCAGCACGCAACCCGTCACGGCGCACATGCGGCCGACATTGCCGGTGTTCGGCGGAATCTCCGGGCGGAGGAGGACGAGGTGGAGCGGCGGCTTCACTTCCGTCGGCTCATCGCGCGCGAGATCTCGCGCTTGGCTTCGCGTTCCTTGATGTCCTGGCGCTTGTCGTGCATCTTCTTGCCCTTGCCCACGGCGAGGAGGCACTTCGCCAGGCCGTGCTTGAAATAGATCTTCAAAGGCACGATCGCATGGCCACCGGACTGGATCTCCGCGGCGATCTTCTCGATCTCCGCCTGCTTCAGCAACAGCTGACGGGTGCGGTAGGAGGCGTGGTTGTTGAGGTTGCCGAAATCATACTCCGCGATGTGCGCGTGGTAGAGCATCACGCCCTTCGGGCTGATTTTGATGAACGCATCGGCGATGTTGGCCCGACCGGCACGGAGGGACTTCACCTCGGTGCCGCGCAGGACGATCCCGGCCTCGTAGGTCGGGCCGATGAAATAATCGCGTCCCGCCTTCGGGTTGTTGACCTCGGGAAGAGACTGTTCGCGGCGGGCGGCCATCGGGAGACGAAAAGGCTACGCGCCGGGAGACCGGCTGTTACGGAAATCCGCCTTAGGCAGGCAGACGATCCTCGGGACGGAACTCCCAGGAGATACGGCCTTCGATGACTTCGCGCAGGGCGATGTCCTCAGGGGAAAGCTTTTCGAACACGTCGCCCAGGGTGTGGTTGTACTTCGGGGGCTGGACGGAGTAGTCGGCCGTGCTGCGGAGCTGCTTCACGCGCTTGGAGATCACGTTGATGAGAATGTTCGCATCAGGGATGATCTTACGGGCTTCCTGGAGGTAATCGTCGCGCATGGTGGGTTTCCCGACTAGGGAACCACCGAACCTAGGGCAGCACCCCCCTCTGGCAAGCGATTTTTGGGTCCTAAAAATGCCTTTGCCCTGCGAAATCAGGGGGGTAAGGTGCTTTCCGATGTCCAATCCTGAGCCCTACGGTCAGTCCATGAAGTCCAAGGGCGGCTTTTCCCGCCTCATCAGCGCCCTCGGTTACACGTGGGACGGACTCAAGGCCGCCGCCACGCACGAGGAGGCCTTCAAGCAGGAGCTCATGGTGGTCATCCCCCTTTCGATCGTCGCCTGGTTCGTGCCGGTCAGCCTCCTGGAGAAGGCCCTGCTCTTCTCCTGCCTGCAGCTGATCCTGATCGTCGAGCTCCTCAATTCGGCCATCGAGGCCAACACCGACCACATCTCCTTGGAGCGTCATCCGTTGGCCAAGCGGGCCAAGGACATGGGGAGCGCCGCGGTCTTCCTGGCCATCGTGATCGCCTTGGCTATCTGGGCCACGGTCCTCTGGCCGGTCGTTGCGCGCAAGCTGGCTTAAGGCGTCCGATTTCATCCGGGCACAAAAAACCCGCCGGTTCGCGGCGGGTTTTTGCTGGGGTCGTGAAACCGAGGCTTAGGCCTTGGTGACGAGGCCGGCCTTGAGGGCCTTGACCGAAACCCACTGGCGCTTGACCGAGCCGTTAGGCTGGACGACGCGGATGCGCTGGACGTTCGGCTTGAACGTGCGCTTGGTCTGCTTCACGAGCTGGAAGCCGATACCGCCGCTCTTCTTGGACTGACCGCGGTGAATGATTCGGCGGCCCTTGACGGGGCGCTTGCCGGTGACGCTGCAGATACGGGACATAGTGTTCGGGCTCCTTTTGGAAAGTCGGAGCAAAGGAGTGCCGAGGCCGTTGGCAAGCGGTAATTACCCCTTAAGTCCGCTTCAAAGCCCGATCGAGGCCCTGCAATCCCGCCGAAAGGGCGTCCGGAGGGGTCAAAAGGCTCAAAACGACGCTCGGGACGGTGGTCGGCATCCCATAGAAATAACCGGGGTGAGCCCAGACGCCTTCGCTGAGGGCATTCATCAGGAAGCGGTCCTCATGGACGCCGGGGGGCAAGGTAAGGATAGCCGTCCAGCCAGCCGGACGCGGCAAGACCGTGCAGCCGGACGCCGTCGAGGCAGCCCAGGCCCGCAGGGTGGCCTCCCCTTGGCTGACCCGGGTACGGACGAGCGCGCGGAGCGGCTCGGCGCGACGGAGGAGATCCGGCAAGGCGAGCTGGGCGGGCGTGTTCACCGAAAGGAAGGCGTCGGCGATGTGCTCGAGGCGGCGGCAGGCCTCGAGCGTCGAGGTCGCGGGACCGGCGACGACAATCCAGCCCAGCTTGAGCTGAGGGGCGAGCGCGACCTTGGAGAGGCCGCTGAGGACGAACGTCATCACGTTGGCTTCGCCGGCCCAGGTGCCCGGCGAGGCGACGCCTTCGGCGGGATAATCGAGGAAGACCTCGTCGCACACGATCGCGAGGCCGTGCTTGAGGGCGAAGCCGCGCAGCACGTCGCGATCGCGACGGCCGACGAAGGCGCCGGTCGGGTTCGACGGATTGATGCAGAGGACGGCCCTCGTCTGGCGGTTGACGCTCAGCGTGGCGGCATCGATGACCCATTCGCCGGCGAGCTGCACGAGCTGATACGGACGCAGCGTCACGCCTTCGAGCGCGGCGATGACCTCGAGCAACGGGTAGGCCGGCTCAGGCACCAGGACTTCGTCGCCGGGATTACAGAGCAGTTTGAAGACCCAGGAGTAGGCTTCGCTCGTGCTGGCCGTCAGGAAGAGCTGGTCGACGGGCACGCGGGCGCCGCGGGAAGAATAGTAATCGGAGATCGCCGTGCGGGCCGAGGCCAGGCCGAGCGGATTGGGATCCTGGCGCTGGATGCCGTCGCGACGAAGCAACGGGCCGAGATCGGCGGCGGACCAAGCGAAACCTGCATTGGCCGGATTAGAATCCGAGAGGTCGAGCACCGGCTGCCCGGAGGCGAGACGCTTCGCTTTGGCCTTACTCAGGGCGTTGGTCGTGTCGGCGAAAGAGAGTCTCGAACTGAACATGGGCGGGAGAGTCGGCAACAAGATGGGACAAGCGAGGCAAAAGGCGGGCCACCCGCAGGCCTACGGCTCAATTACGGATTGAAGTCGGTTTCCCCGCCTTCAAAGGTAGGCACATGTCCCAGCAAGTCCTGAAGCCTCGCGTCCGCGGGTTCATCTGCATCACCTCCCACCCCGACGGCTGCGCCGCGGCGGTCCGCGAGCAGATCGCCTACGTGAAGTCCCGTAAGCCCATCCAGGGCGGCCCCAAGTCGGTCCTGGTGATCGGCGCCTCCACGGGCTACGGCCTCTCCTCCCGCATCTCGGCCGCCTTCGGTTCCGGCGCCGCCACCCTCGGCGTGTTCTTCGAGCGCAACGGCGAAGGCGATAAGCCCGGCTCCCCCGGCTGGTACAACACCGCCGGCTTCCACGCCGAAGCAAAGAAGGCCGGCCTCAAGGCCGTCTCGATCAACGGCGACGCCTTCTCGGCCGAGCTCAAGGCCCAGGTCATCGAGTCGATCAAGTCGAAGATGCCCGGCGGCAAGGTCGACCTCGTCGTCTATTCGCTCGCCTCGCCGCGCCGCACCGCTCCGGACGGCGTGACCTACAAGTCCGTCCTCAAGCCGACCGGCGCTCCCTTCCACGCCAAGAACCTCGACACCGACAAGAAGGTCGTGAACGAGGTCACCCTCGAGACCGCTTCCGCCGATGACATCGCGCAGACGGTCAAGGTCATGGGCGGCGAAGACTGGGAACTCTGGATGAACGCCCTCGACGGCGCCGGCGTCCTCAAGGAAGGCTGCCAGACGGTCGCCTACTCTTACATCGGGCCGCAGGTGACCTGGCCGATCTACAAGGACGGCACCATCGGCAAGGCCAAGGAAGACCTCGAGCGCGCCGGTCGCAAGATCGACAGCCTGATGAAGCTCCACCGCGGCCGCGCCTTCGTGTCCGTCAACAAGGCCGTCGTCACGCAGGCCAGCTCCGCCATCCCGGTCGTCCCCCTCTACGTCTCGCTGCTCTTCAAGATCATGAAGGCCAAGGGCACGCACGAAGGCTGCATCGAGCAGATCCAGCGTCTCTTCGAGAAGCAGATGTACAACGGCAACGCCCTCGACTTCGACGAGAACGGCCGCGTCCGCATCGACGACTGGGAGATGGCGCCCGACGTCCAGAAGGCCGTCTTCGAAGCCTGGCCGCACGTCACGACCGAGACCTTCGACGCGCATGCCGACTTCGCCGGCTACCAGTCCGACTTCATGAAGAACTTCGGCTTCGGCCTCGCCGGCATCGACTACGAAGCCCCGACCGAAGTCGAACGCCCCATCGAGGACGCCTAAGTGGCCAAGGTCTTCTCCATCGCGAACCAGAAGGGCGGCGTCGGCAAGACGACGACCACCGTGAACCTCGGCGCCGGCCTCGCGCGCCTCGGCATCCCGACCCTCATCATCGACCTCGACGCCCAGGCCAACGCGACCAGCGCGCTCGGCATCGAGAAGACCGAAGGCAAGTCCCTCTACAAGGTCCTGCACGGCGAAGCCAAGGCCGCCGACATGATCGTCGCGACCTCCACCGAGAAGCTCGACCTCATCCCGTCGGAAGTCGACCTCGCCGCCGTCGAATCCGAGCTCTCCCAGGCCGAGAACTACCTCGGCCGCCTGCGCGAAGCCCTCGTGCCCGTCATCGCTTCGGGCAAGTACAAGGCCATCCTCATCGATTGCCCGCCGGCCCTCGGCATGCTCTCCATGAACGCGCTCGGCGCGTCGGACCACCTCATCGTCACCCTGCAGACCGAATACCTCGCGATGGAAGGCCTCGGCCAGATCCTCGGCGTGGTCGACCAGCTCAAGGCCGCCGGCGCGAGCGACAAGCTCACCGTCGGCGCGATCATCATGACGATGTACGACGTGCGCACGAAGCTCTCCCGTCAGGTCGTCGAGGAAGTGAAGACCCACTTCCCCGCCCTGATGATGGACGCGATGATCCCGCGCACCATCCGCCTGTCGGAGTGCCCGAGCCACGGCCAGACGATCTTCCAGTACGACGTCCACTCCCCGGGCGCCGTCGCCTACGACGCGCTCGCCAAGGAGTTCGCCAAGCGCTTCGCGCTGAAGTGAACGGCGTCAGCCAGCCGCGCGTCCGCCAGGTGCGGACCTTCGAGGAACTGCTGAACACGCGCTTCGCCGACGGCGTCAACGCGCTCTGCTGGGAACGCACCTTGCCCGGCGACTACGCGGAGGTCATCGCGAAGCTCGGGCCAGGCGAAGGCATCGTGCCCCTCGAAGACGACCGGATCCGCGCGCTCGCACTGAGTCCCGCCGGACGCCTCGCCGCCGAGGCGATGCTCGCGGACCAGCAACTCCTCCGCGACCACGATCTCGCCCCATCGCTCAACTGCGTCTACGACTGCGTGCGCCGCCCCGACGCCGGCACGGTGCCGACCGACGTCACGTCCTTCCACGTCGACAGCGCGCCCGTCGAGGTCGATACCTGGCTCTGCACCTACCACGGCGCCTGCAGCGAAGGCCTCCGCAACGAGGACGCCCTGCTCAAGGTTGAAATCCCCGAGATCCGCGTGGCACTGCTCAAGGAATACGGCGGCGCGGACGACGAAGGCTTCGCGGAGTTCCTGCACGAACACAGCTACGACTCGCACTACGCGCCCAAGCCGGGCGCGACGCCCTACCCCTTCGGCACCTTCGCCCTCTGGCGCATCGCGACCCGCTGGCCCGGCAGCCCCGTGCCGCCGTGCGTGCACCGCGCCCCCGAGAACCATCCCGGCTCACCGCGGCTTCTGCTGATCAGCTGAGTCATTTCACCAGCGTCAGCTTCGACGGATAACGCCGGTCGGCGTTCCATTCGCCGAGATAGATGTCGCCCACGGAATCGACGAAGAGATCGTGGCCGTGCTTGAAGACCGGCTGGGCCTGGCTGAGCGGCTGGAGCTTGCTGTCGACATACTTGGGCTCGTTGCCGCCAGGAGCGCTGAGGACCTTCTTGGTGGCGCGATCCAGGACGAGCAGGAAGCCCGACTGCGCGAGGCGTTTGCCCTTGGCGTCTTTGCTCCAGCACACGGCCGTGTAGACCTTGTCGCCACGGAAGCAGAGCTGACCGGCGAAAGCCCCCGGCAGGTCGAGGGTGTCGACATGCTTGCCGTCCAAGGTGAACGCCTTGAGCTGGTTCTGGCTGCGCGAAGGCACCCAGACCAGCGGTCCGCGCGGATCGGAAGGATCGATCGAGATGCCGTGGGCGTTGCTGAGATTGGCGGCGTCCTTCGTCGGCCCGCCCCATTTCTTGAGCAGCTTACCCTCAAGCGTGAACTCGTAGATGAAGTTCGAGCCGTAGCCGTCGGCGACGAGCAGCGTGCCGGCCGGCGTCCAGGCGACGTCGCACGGCATGAACTTGCCGTCGCTCAGGCCGAGCTCCTTCGGCGTTGGGAACTTGCGCACGACCTTGCCGTCGGTCGTCAGCAACGTGATCCGGCCTTCGACCGCGGAGGGGTTCCAGCCTTCGGCCGCCATGTGCCAGCCCGAGTCGACGTGCACCAGATACTCCACGCCGTCCTTCTCGAAGATTTCCAGCCCATGGCCGCCGCCGAGACCGGCGCTGATCGAGCGCACGTAACGGCCGTCCTTCTCGAAGACGAGGAAGTCGTTCCTGGGGTGGTCGGTCACCAGGTAGATTCGGCCGGCCTTGTCCTCGGCCAGCGCGTGCGCGTTCACGATCGGGGCGACCGCGGGATCGGCCTTGGCCCACTTAAGGTCGAGGGAATAGCGCAGGCCGCCATGACCGAGGACGGGAGGCTTTTCTTCGGCGAAGGCGGCGAGGCAGAGAAGGCAGGCGAGGAAACGCATGACGGCGGGGGATGCTCCGACCATGGCCGGACGCCCGAGGCAGGCAAGACCCGGAGCGCCTCTTCCGGGGGCCTGGTCGAACTCCCCTTGCCTTCATCCATCCGGTGTCTTGGATGAAGCCATCCCATGCGCCGCAAACTCCTCCGGCTCCGCCCTTACGCCATCGCCGCCGCCGTCGGCACGATCCTGACCGTCGATCTGTCCAACCAATGGGAGGTCCCCATCGCCCAGCTGCCCGCCGAGCTGCATGACCGGTATGTCAGCGAGCTCAAGGCCGACGCCAAGCCAGCGGAACTTCTGGCCCTGGCCGAGGCCGGCAACGCGCAGGCGCAATACATCTACGCGCTTCGCCACACCATCTACGCGCCGGCCGACCTCCAGATCAAGGATGACCCGCTGGTGGCGTTCACCTGGATGAGCAAGGCCGCCGAGAACCGTCATGCCCGCGCCATGAGCGTGGTCGCGCTCTACTACGCCCGCGGGCTCGGCGTGACGAAAGACGAGGCGAAGGCCGCCGAATGGGCGACGCGGGCCGCGGACAAAGGCCAGCCGATGGGCTATCGCGTCCTCGGCGACCTCGCCAAGGCCAAGGCCGACGCGATCAAACCGGTCAAGGAGGCGCCTGATTTCGCCCGGCAACAGGTGAAGCGCGAAGCCTTGCTCGACGAAGCCTACACGCAGTATCTACGCGGAGCGAACGCCGGCGACCGTCACAGCCTGCGCGAGATGGCCAAGGCCTACGAACTCGGCCAGCCCGGCCTGCCGCAGAACTTCCGTCTCGCCGTCGACTACTACACCCGCGCCGCCATGCGTCGCGACGGCAAGTCGATCCGCATCCTCGCCGACCGCTATGAATCCGGCGAGAAGACCCCCAAGGACCTCCCGCAAGCCTACGCCTGGCGACTCCTGCTCATCGAGATCGAGGACAATCCGGACGACGTCGTGAAACTCGGTCAGCTCGAGAAGTCCATGCCGCTGAAAGACGTGCAGGCGGGTCAGGAACTGGCCGTGAAGCTGATCAAGGAACTTCCGACGGAGTCGTCGGATGCGCTGGCTCGCCTGAACCCCGGCCGCTGAAGCATGACCCCGGCGCAATTGAAGGCCTCCGCCGGGAAAGACCCCGGGCCGCCGGCTTCGCTGTCGCCGGAGGCGAAGGCGCTCTGGTTCACGAAGCAGGGCGACTGGGAGGCCGCGCATGACATCGCCCAGGATATCGAGACGCCGCTCGGCTCGTGGATCCACGCCCTGCTGCACCTGATCGAGGGCGACCTCGGCAACGCGCGCTACTGGTTCGCCGAAGCCGGCCGCCCCGTCGCGAAACCGTCCCATATCGACGCGCTCTGGGATGAAATCGCCGCAGAGGTCCTGAAGTGAGACGTCAGGCCCGCTCGGACCACGCGACGATCCAACGGCGCCATGGGCGCTCCCAAGCGACATGCACCAGGCAGGAAGCGAGGATGCAGGCGACGAAACAATCCAGGGCCGGCCCGAAGAAAACCGGGAGCATGCCTTCGAAGTAGGCGGCGAGCAGGACGAGCTGGAAAAGATATAGCGCATAACTCGCCTCGCCGAGAAAAACCAACGGCCGCCAGGAGAGCCAGGCCGCCAGCCGGCTCCCGGGCTGGGCGCAAAGGTAAGAATAGAGATGCAGGAAGAAGGGTCCGAAGACCGCCGCATCCACCTGCGCGGTGAAGGCCTTGCCGGCGAGCAGCAGGTAGAGCAGACCGCCGACGGCCCACCAGGCGAGCCGCCGGCCGTCGGTCGCCACGTGGTCCGCCCGAAGGGAAAGCAGGCCGGCGAAGACACCGGCCAGGAATTCCGGCAGACGGAAGATCGGCATGGCGTAGAAGATGCCGGTCTGGAGCTTGGCCGGAGCCAACGGCAGGTACTTGCCGACCATCCCGAAGAAGACCATCGCGCCGAAGAACCACGGCAAGGCGCGCCGCAAGGTGGCGCTGTCCAGACGGACGGCCCCGACGACGACCAAGGGGAAAAGGGCGTAGAAGAAAGCCTCGGCGGAAAGAGACCAGGAACCGTCATGGAAATGGCCGTCCAGGAACAGCTGAGGAAACCATGCGTTGGTCAACGTCAGGTCCGCCGCCAAGCCGGCCGCCCCGGCACGCCAAGGAGAGGAACCCAGATCGAAGGTCACGCCGAAGAGCGCGAGATTCACGACCAGCGCGAGGAGGAAGACGGGGTAGATCCGCGCCACACGCCGCCAGGCGTAGCGGGGCAGATCCGTCCTGAGGTCGAGACCCGCATAAGCGCGGGCCAGCACGAAGCCCGACAACGTGAAGAAGAACGTCATGCCGATCGCCCCGGCGCCCACCAGGCGCTTGACGAGCCAAGGCCCGCCGAGGTCGCCTCGCAACTGGAGATGCACCAGGAGTATCCATAGCGCCGCGAAGAAGCGCAGCGAGGTGAGCGGCGCGAGCATCCTGCTGCCGGGCGCGGCGAAAGACCGGGGTTCCATGATGCGAATTTCTCCGATTCCGGCAGGTTCGTCCAGCCGGGACACGCGAAGTCGGTGAAGTCGTTTGACCTCGACGACGAGGGACGCTCGATAGCGGCATGTCCGTTCAGCCACGCCGTGCCCTGACCGGCGTGCCCGCGCACGCCTGGGCGGCCTGCGCGTGCTCGGAGGGCGCCGAGCGCGGCGTGATCGTCTTCCTGGCCTCCAACCTCGGCGCGGCGGAGACCTTCGCGGAGGAGACCGCCCAGCTGCTGACCTTGCTGAACGACGCGCAGCCGGTCGCGCGCACGCTGACCGAAGCCGACGCCGCGGTGCCGGCCTTCGAGGCCGACTGCGACCTCCTCGGCGTCCTCTCGCTCCTGCGTCACGGCAACCACGACCGGAAGCGCCCGCTGCTCATCGCCTGCACGCCCGGGTCGCTCACCCGCCGTTCACCCGCGCCCGAAGCCACCGCCAAGGCCGAGATCGTCGTCCGCAAAGGCGAGAAGCTCGCCCTGCGCGACTTCGCCCGACGGCTCGCCGAAGACTTCGGCTATGCCCACGAGGCCCTCTGCGAACAACCCGGCGAATACGCGCTGCGCGGCGGCATCCTCGACGTCTACCCGCTCAACGCGCAGATGCCTGTGCGCATCGACCTCTTCGGCGACACCGTGGAATCGCTCCGTCCGTTCGACCCCGCGACGCAGCGCAGCGAAGGCGAGGTCGACGGACTCGTCATCTGCGCGCCGCGCGACGACTCCGGCTCGGCCCCGGAGGCTCCTTTTTTCCGGCACCTGCCGACGGACGCGCTGATCATCTCCGTCGACCGCTGCCACGACGACGTCCTCTGCGCCGATTTGCACTCGGCCAAGGTCGACGAGCTCGTCCTCGAGGAGACCGACGACGCTCCGCCCGGCTACGCCACGCACGCGCTCGAATGCACCCCGGCGGAATCGCTCCTGATCGGATCGGCCACCGATAGCGCCGAGACGCGCCCCGCCCTCCTGCGCGCCGCCGCCTCGCTGGCCAAAGATGGCCGACCATGCCTGCTCGCGGGCGATACCGACGGCTCGGTCGACCGGCTCAACGCCGACATCGCCGCGGCCAAGATCCGCTTCACCCCGCGCGTGCTGCCCGGACGTTTCGGCGGCGGCGTGGTCATCGCCCCCGGCAAGCTGCCAGGACTCCTCAAGGACGGCCTGCTGCTCCTCACCGAGCGCGAGCTGTTCGGCCGACGGAAGCGCCCGCTCGCCGTCCTGCCCCGACGCCGCACCGCCATCCGCGCCGCGGTCGGCCGGGCGCTCGACTTCGGCGAACTCGCCGACGGCGACGCGCTCGTGCACGCGACGCAGGGCGTCTGCCTCTTCCGCGGCATCAAGGCCCACGAGCACAACGGACGCACCGAGGACTTCATCGGGCTCGAGTTCGCCGAGAAGTCGATGCTGCACCTCCCCGTCCGGGAATCGCACCTCCTCACCCGCTACATCGGCATCGGCCGCGCTCACCCGAAGCTCTCCAAGCTCGGCGGAGGCGGCTGGGAGAAGTCGCGCAAGGCCGCGGAGAAGGCGACCGCGGACCTCGCGGCACAGCTCCTGGCGATGCAGGCGTCGCGCTCCACGCAACCCGGCATCGCGCATCCCAAGGACGCGGACAACGCCTGGATGGGCGAGTTCGAACGCTCCTTCCCGCACCGCGAGACTCCCGACCAGACGCGCGCGATCGTCGACGTGAAGGCCGACATGGAACGCCCGGCCCCCATGGATCGCCTCGTCAGCGGCGATGTCGGCTTCGGCAAGACCGAGGTCGCGCTCCGCGCCGCGTTCAAATGCGTGCTCGGCGGACGCCAAGTGGCGATCCTCGCGCCCACGACCGTCCTCGCGCAGCAGCACTTCGAGAGCTTCAAGGAACGCCTCGCCCGCTGGCCCGTCTCCGTCGAGCTCCTCAGCGGGTACCGCACCGCCAAGCAGAAGGCCGACGTCCGGGCCCGCGCCGAAGCCGGTACCGTCGACATCGTCGTCGGCACGCATGCCCTGCTCTCGGATGGCACCCGCTTCGGTCGCCTCGGCCTCGTCATCATCGACGAGGAGCATCGCTTCGGCGTGCGGCACAAGGAGCGGCTCAAGCAGCTGCGCACCGAGGTGGACGTCCTCGCCATGAGCGCTACGCCGATCCCGCGCACGCTCTACCTCGCGCTGGTCGGCGCCCGCGACCTCAGCGTGATCGAGACCCCGCCGCGCGAACGCCTGCCCATCCGGACCATCGTCCGCAGCTACGACGAGAAGCTCGTGCGCGACGCCGTGAAGGCCGAGCTCGCCCGCGGCGGCCAGGTCTTCTACCTGCATAACCGCGTCGAGACCATCCAGGCCGTCGCCGAACGCCTCGCCGCGTTGCTGCCCAAGGCGCGCATCATCGTCGGGCACGGCCAGATGCCGGCCGGCCAGCTCGAGGAGGTCATGTCGGCGTTCGTCGCCGGCGAGTACGACGTCCTCGTGTGCACGACCATCATCGAGACCGGTCTCGACATCCCCAACTGCAACACCCTGATCATCGAAGGGGCGGACCGTTTCGGCCTCGCGCAGCTCTACCAGCTGCGCGGTCGCGTCGGCCGTTTCAACCGGCAGGCCTACGCCTACCTCTTCCTGCACCGCCACGCCGCGCTCGTCGGCACGGCGCACCGGCGCCTTTCCGCCATCCGGCAGTACAACCAGCTCGGCGCCGGCTTCCGCATCGCCATGCGCGACCTCGAGCTGCGCGGCGCCGGCAACATCCTCGGGGCCGCGCAAAGCGGCCACGTCGCCACCGTCGGTTTCGACCTCTACTGCCAGCTCCTGCGCCGCAGCGTCGCCAAGCTGCGGGGCGACAAGGGAGCGGTCATCGACCGCTGCGAGGTGCAGCTCGACTTCATCGACCACACCCAGGCCGCCCTCGGCACCGAGCAGGCGAACAGCAGCGACGGCGACGTGCCCTTGCTGACCGCCACCCTGCCGTCCGACTGGATCCCCGAGACCCGCCTGCGCATCGAGGCCTTCCGGCGCATCGCCCTGGCCTTGGACGCCGCCGAGGTCGCCGAACTGCGCACCTCGCTGAAGGACCGTTACGGGAAACTTCCGCCGGAAGCGGAAGCCCTGCTGAGCCTGGCCGAGATCCGCTGCTTGGCGGAGGAGAAAAGTGTCGTTTCCGTGACGACCGATGGGGCCGTGATCCGCTGCCTGTCGGCGGCGGCCGGCCGCGCGCCCGAGCCTATTCTGGTGGGCAATCGGTTTCCCCGCTTGACCGTGCGAGACCCCCTGCGGAAACTGAAGGAAATCCGAGGCTTCCTCTCACGGCTGCCCGCTCCCACCGCCCGATGAAATCCTTCCTGTTCTCCAGCCTGCTCGTCCTGATCGCGACCGCCGCGTCCGCCCAGCGCAAGCAGCCCACGCTGGAGGAGGCCGCCGCCAAGCGCTGGTCCGAGATGCATGTCGACCGCATCGCCGCCGACGCCGACGGCACCGGCATCACGACGTCGGACATCCGCCGCCAGATCGACCCGATCATCGGCCAGATCCGCGCCGGCACCCGGACCGACGCCGAGTTCGACAAGGCCGTCGCCGCCGCCGCGGACGAGACGCTGAACTCCATCGCCGAACGCCTGCTCGTCATCGCCGAGTTCCGGGCCAGCACCGCGCGCCTGCCGGCTTCCTACATCGACGCCGACATCGAGGAGACCATCCGCCGCGACTTCAACGGCGACCGCAACCGCTTCGTCGCCTCGCTGCGAGCGGCCGGCACCACGCCCCTCGCCTACCGCAAGTTCATCGAGGACCGCATCATCTTCGAATACATGGTCGGCCAGATCCGCCGCGCCGCCTGGGACGTGAATCCGGGCAAGATCCTGGAGTACTACGAGAAGAACAAGGCCGACTTCGTCCGCAAGGAACAGGTCAAGCTGCGTCAGATCACGATCACCCAGGGGGCCGCCGAGAAGCCCGAGGAGACCGCCGCCCGCGCCGCCGCCCTGGCCGACGCGCTCCGTCATCCCGAGAAGATCGCCGCCACGCTCGAACGCTTCAAGGTCGTCGGCAAGCCCATCGCCGGCACGCCCACCTTCGCCGACGTCGCCATGCGCGTCAGCACCGACGACCTCGCGAGCAAGGGCGGCGACGCCGGCTGGCGCAACCTCGAGGACCTCAATGAGACCGTCACCGCCAAGCTCAAGTCGCTCAAGGTCGGCGAGGTCTCCGACCCCCTGAAGTTCGATGTCGGCACCGCCCCTATCTACGTGATCGTCTCCCGTGAGGCCGATCGCCCCAAGGGCTTCGCCGACGTCAACGACCCCGAAGTCATGGCGGACATCGAGAACAAGGTCCGCCAGATCGGCCTGAAGGTCGCCATCAAGACGTGGCTGGACGACCTCCGCTCGAAGCACCACGTCCAGGTCCAGATTCGCTGAGATGAGCGCCGCCCGAGGCGCCCCGGCGGCAGGAGAAGCGGCCGCCGCCCCGCCCTTCGCCTGCCACGCGTTCCCCCGTCGCAGCGCCGGCGTACTCTTGCACCCGACCGCCCTGCCCGGTGACGGCCCCGTGGGCTCGCTCGGCGCCGAGGCCCGACGCTTCGTCGACATCATCGCGGCGGCGGGCTTCTCCTGGTGGCAGGTCTGCCCGCTCGGACCGACCGGCTACGGCGATTCGCCCTACCAGGCCCTCTCCGTCTTCGCCGGCAATCCCTACCTGCTCGACCTCGCGGACCTCGGCGCGCGCAAGCTCCTGACGCCTGAGGAGATCGCCTCGCTGCGTCGCGGCAGCGACGGACGGACCGACTACGGCCGTCTCTGGAACCAGCTCCGCCCCGCGCTGCAGCTGGCCGCCCGGCGCGGCGCGGCGATCCTGAAACAGAACGCCGCCTTCAAGCGCTTCCGCGAAAAGCAGTCCGGCTGGCTCGACGCCTGGTGCCGCTTCGCCGCGCTGCGCGAGGCCAACGGCTTCACCGCGCCGGACAAGTGGACGATCGAGGAAGCGCCGGCCGGGTTGGTGGCCGAAGCCGAGGTGCTCCAGTTCCTCTTCGCCGAACAATGGCGCGCCCTCCGCGAGTATGCGCACGGCAAAGGCGTGCGCTTCTTCGGCGACGAACCGATCTACGTCTCCGCGGACGGCTGCGACGCCAAGACGCGCCCCGAGCTCTTCCAGCTCGACGCGCAGGGCCGTCCGGTCGCCGTGGCCGGCGTGCCGCCGGATTACTTCGCCGCCGACGGCCAGCTCTGGGGCAATCCGCTCTACGCCTGGGAGCGTCACGCCGCCGACGGCTTCACCTGGTGGAAGGCGCGCGTCCATCACGACCTCGAGCTCTTCGACGCGATCCGCATCGACCACTTCCGCGGCATCCATGATTACTGGAGCGTCCCCGCCGGCGCGCCCAACGCCCGCGAGGGCCGGTGGCACGACGGACCCGGCCTCGCCTTCACCGGTGCGCTGGCCGGCCTGCCGCTCGTCGCCGAGGACCTCGGCCTGCTCTCGCCCGGCGTCGACGTCCTCCGCACGGCCTCCGGCCTGCCGGGCATGTCGGTGCTTCAGTTCGGCTTCGGCGGACCGCCCGAAGGCAACCCGCACTTCCCGGCGAACATCACGGCGGACCGTGTCGTCTACACCGGCACGCATGACAACGACACCGTCGTGGGCTGGTACGCGCAGGCCTCCGCCGAGGAACGCGCCCGCGTCGAAGCCGTGTTCGGCACGATGGACACGCCGCATGTCACGCTCGCGGAAGCCGCGCTCGCTTCGCCGGGCGTCGCCGCGTTCATCCCCGTCCAGGACCTGCTCGGGCTGGGCGCCGAGGCGCGCTTCAACACGCCCGGCAACCCGCAAGGTAACTGGGGCTGGCGCATGAGCGACCTGCAGCTGACCACGCTCGCGGCCACAGCCGGAGCATGGAAGCAGCGGCTGAAGGCCGCGCGGCGGCTCAGCGCGTAAGGCGGCGGTATTTCGGACGACGCGGCGTATCCGACTCCAGGCCGAGGCGCTTACGTCGGTCCTCGAGGTAGTCGCCGTAGTTGCCTTCGTGCCAGACCACCGTGCTGTCATCCTCGAAGGCGAGGATGTGCGTGGCCACGCGGTCGAGGAACCAGCGGTCGTGCGTGACGATCACCGCGCAGCCCGCGAAACCCTCGAGGGCGTCCTCGAGCGCGCGGATCGTGTTCACGTCCAGGTCGTTGGTCGGTTCGTCCAGCAGGAGCACGTTCGCGCCGGCCTTGATGAGGCGGGCGAGGTGGATGCGATTGCGTTCGCCGCCCGACATCACGCCGACCTTGCGCTGCTGGACATCGCCGGTGAAACCGAAGCGGGCGGCGTAGGCGCGCGCCGGGACCATGATCTTCCCAAGGTGCACCATGTCCTGGCCGTCGGAGATCGCGGACCACAGCGGCGCGTCGGCCGGCAAGGAGTCGCGGGACTGGTCGACGTAGGCGATCTTCACCGATTCGCCGACCGTGAGCGTGCCTTTGTCAGGCTTCTCCTGGCCCGTGATCATCCGGAAGAGCGTCGTCTTGCCGGCGCCGTTGGGGCCGACCACGCCGACGATGCCGCCGGCGGGGAGCGTGAAGTTCACCTCGTCCATCAGGATGCGGTCGCCGTAGCCCTTCGACAGGCCGCGGGCCTCGATGACCGCGCCGCCGAGGCGGGGGCCGGGCGGGATCCAGATCTCGGCCGCCTTCTCCTGCTGGTTCTGGTCCTGCGTGAGCATCTGCTCGTAAGCGCGGAGACGGGCCTTGTTCTTGGCGACGCGTGCCTTCGGCGAAGCCGCGGCCCATTCGCGTTCGCGCTCCATCGAACGGGAACGCGCGGCGGACTGCTTCTCTTCCATCTCGAGGCGCTGCTGCTTCTGCTGGAGCCACGAAGAGTAGTTACCCTTCCACGGGATGCCGCGGCCGCGGTCGAGCTCGAGGATCCAGCCGGCGACGTTGTCGAGGAAGTAGCGGTCGTGCGTGATCGCGATCACCGTGCCCTTATACCCTTGGAGATGACGCTCCAGCCAGGCGACCGTATCGGCGTCGAGGTGATTGGTCGGCTCATCGAGCAGGAGGATGTCCGGCTCCATCAGCAGCAGGCGGCAGAGCGCCACGCGGCGTTTCTCGCCGCCGGAGAGCGCGGAGACCACCGCCTCACCGGGCGGGCAACGGAGGGCTTCCATCGCCATCTCGATGCGGGCGTCGAGGTCCCAGCCGCCCCGCGTGTCGAGGATCGTCTGGATCTCGCCTTGGCGGGCCAGGATCTTCTCCTGCTCCTTCGCGTCGTCGGTCTCCGAGACCTTCACGAACGTCTCGTCATATTCCTCGAGGAGCGCCTTCATCGGACCGGCGGCCTGCATCACGCATTCCTGGACCGTGAGATGCTCGTCGAGGCGCGGCTCCTGGGCGAGGTAGCCGAGCGTGTAGCCGGGCACCTGGCTGATCGCGCCGTCGAACTCCTTGTCCTCCCCGGCCATGATCTTGAGCAGCGTGGACTTGCCCGAACCGTTGAGGCCGAGGACGCCGATCTTCGCCCCATAGTAATAGGAGAGCGAAATATCGCGGAAAACGGGTTTCTTTTCGAAGTACTTCGTGACCCCCGTCATCGTGAAGATTACTTTTTCGTCGGCCATGGGAGGGAAGGTTCCGAGAACGCCCCCGGGGGGCAAGCGGAACCCTCCGGGCAGGCGGGCTTACCGCACTTGACATCCCCTCGGGGGTGCCCAAGGTAGGCGTCAGTTCACCTTTACCGAGGTGGGTCCTGCCGGACCCGCTTTTTTTGTCCCCAAATCATTTCACCGAAAACCCGCACCCATCACCATGAGCGTCGATATCAAACCCTTCCTCCAATATCTCGAAAAGGAGAAGAACATCAAAAAAGAAGAGGCCTGCGCCCTCATCGTCGAGGCCATCAAGTCCTCCGTCGAGAAGTCGGTCATGGCCGGCCAGAACGTCGAGATCAACGCCGACCCCAACTCGGGCAAGCTCGACGCCTTCGTCGTCCTCCGCGTGACCGACTCCGTGTCGGATCCCCTCCAGGAAATCAACCCCGTCGCCGCCTCCCTCATCGAGGCTGACGTCAAGGTCGGACAGGAAGTCCGCAAGCCCATCAACGTGGCCGACCTCGGCCGCATCGCCGCCAAGACCACCCAGCAGCTGCTCAACCAGCGCTTCCGCAAGATCGAGAAGGACCAGGTCTTCCAGGAGTACAAGGACAAGGTCGGCGACATCGTCACCGGCACCGTCCGTCGCACCGAACGCGGCAACGTCGTGATCGAGCTCGGCACCGCCGAAGCCGTCCTGACCCACAAGGAACGCTGCCACGGGGACGAATTCCGCACCGGCGACCGCATCCGCTGCCTCCTGCTCGAGATCCGCGAAGACCCGCAGCGCGGCCGTGAGTTCGTGCTCTCCCGCGCCAACCCCGCCTTCGTCCGCCGCCTCCTCGAGCTCGAGGTCGCCGAGATCGCCGACAAGACCGTCACCATCGCCGCCATGGCCCGCGACCCGGGCTACCGCACCAAGATCGCCGTCGACTCCCGCGACCCCAAGGTCGACCCCGTCGGCGCCTGCGTCGGCGCCCGCGGCGCCCGCGTCCGCAACATCGTCAAGGAACTCGGCGGCGAGAAGATCGACATCATCCGCTACCATGCCGAGCCGCTCAAGCTGCTCGAGGAAGCCATCCGCCCGGCCAAGCCGCGCAACGTCCGCATCGACGAACGCACCCGCTCCATCTTCTTCGAGGTGGACGAGGATGACATGCGCATCGCCATCGGCAGCAAGGGCCGCAACGCCCGCCTGACCTCCAAGCTCATGGGCTGGGGCCTCAACATCCAGAAGGCCACGCACGCCGCCGAAAGCTTCGAAGCCAAGGCCGGCGACGCCGCCGTCCGCATCGCCGAGCAGCTCGGCCTCCCCGCCGAGCTCATCGCGAAGTTCGTCGGCCTCGGCATCTCGAGCGTCGAAGCCCTCGAAGGCGCGACCGTGGAGGACTTCAAGGAAAGCGGCATCCCGACCGAGGAGGTCGAAGCCGTCCTCGCCGCCTACGCCAAGGGCCGCCGCTCGTAATCCTTCCGCACCTCACCCTATCGCCACCCTTCGCACGCGCACATGACCGAGAAGAAGAAATCCGAAGCCAAGAAGCCCGCGGCCACGCAGCGTTTCAGCGACGTGGCCAAGGAGCTCGGCATCGAGGTCAAGGCGCTGCTCGCCCTGGTCGACCAGTTCGTGGTCGCTCGTCCCGACTACAAGGACTACGTCTACACCGACGGCAAGAAGCCCGCCGCCTCGAGCAACTTCGGCAAGATCTACCGCGACGACTTCATGACGTTCGCGGCGGACAAGCTCCCGAAGAAGGCCGAGCCCGCCCCCGAACCGGTCGTCGAAGCCCCGAAGGCTCCTGAGCCGGCCAAGCCCGTCGCGCCGGTCGCGCCGGTCGCCAAGCCCGGCACGCCGCCTCCGGTGAGCATGCCGCCGCGCCCGACCATCGCCCCGACACCGCCTCCGGCCGCCCGTCCGCCGGTCACTCCGGTCATCCCTCGTCCGACGATCGCGCCGACCCCGGCCAAGTCCGACCTGCCGCCCGTCGTCGTCAGCACGCCTCCGCCCGTCCCGGTGCGTCCGGCCAACGTCCCTCCGGTCGTCCGCCCGCCCATCGCTCCGGTCGTCAACCGCCCCGCCGCCACCGGCAACCAGGCCGCCCCCGGCAGCAAGGGCGCCATCACCGTCCGCCCGCCCATCGTGGTGCGCGACTTCGCGATCGCGCTCAACCTGAAGCCCTTCCAGGTCATCGGCAACCTGATGGAACTGAACAAGGTCGTCAGCGTCTCCTCCGTCATCGAGGAAGCCGACGCCCGCAAGGTCGCCGAACGCCACGGCTACACCCTGGAGATCCGCCATCGCGGCGAAGGCGTCCAGCCCGTCAAGAAGGTCGAGAAGCCTTCCGAGGACGATCCGGCGCTCATGACCCCGCGTCCGCCCGTCGTCTGCGTGCTCGGTCACGTCGACCACGGCAAGACCACCCTCCTCGACTTCTTCCGCAAGACCAACGTCGTCTCGGGCGAAGCCGGCGGCATCACCCAGCACATCGGCGCCTACTCCGTCTCCTACCAGGGCGAGAAGCCCGAGTACAAGGGCAAGACCGTCACCTTCCTCGACACGCCCGGCCACGCGGCCTTCGCCAAGATGCGCGAACGCGGCGCCTCGGTCACCGACGTCGCCGTGCTCGTCGTGGCGGCGGACGACGGCTTCATGCCGCAGACCGAGGAAGCCCTCAAGTTCGCCCAGAAGCATGCCAGCGCCATCGTGGCCGCGATCAACAAGGTCGACGCCAAGGGCGCGAACATCGACCGCGTGAAGCAGCAGATGCAGCAGCGCAACATCACCCCGGAAGACTGGGGTGGCGAGACCATCACCAGCCCCGTGTCGGCGCTCAAGGGGACCGGCATGACCGAGCTCCTCGAATCGATCCTGCTCCAGGCCGAAGTCCTCGACCTCAAGGCCAACGCGAAGTGCCCCGCCCAGGGCGTCGTCATCGAATCCCAGATGGAGACCGGCCGCGGCCCCACCGCCACCGTCATCGTCCAGAAGGGCACGCTGAAGCCCGGCGATTCGTTCGTCTGCGGCGAGACTTGGTGCAAGGTGCGCGCGCTCATGGATGAGCGCGGCAACCGCATGCCTTCCGCCACGCCCGGCGCTCCGGCGCTCGTCCTCGGCTGGGACGCCGTCCCCGCCCCCGGCACCAAGTTCAAGACCGTCAAGAACGACCGCGAAGCCCGCGAGATCGCCGAAGAAGCCGCTCTCGCCGCCCGCAAGGCCGCCGAAGCGGTGCAGCAGGCGCCGAACACCGGCGCCCGCCCCGGCATGTCGGACCTCGAGCGCCTCATGGCCGCCCTCGTCCAGGACAAGGAGAAGGTCCTCCGCGTCCTGCTCAAGGCCGACGTCAACGGCACGCTCGAAGCCCTCGAAGGCTGCCTCCTCGAGATCAAGTCGAACAAGGTCCGCCTCGAGATCGTGGGCGGTTCCGTCGGCCCGGTCTCCCAGGGCGACGTCTCGCTCGCCGAGGCTTCCAAGGCCCTCATCGTCGCCTTCGACACCAAGCTCGAGAACGGCGTCCAGCCGCAGCTCAAGCGCACCGGCGTCCGCCTCATCACCCATGACATCATCTACGAGCTGATCACGCTCGTGAAGGAAGCCATGACCGAGCTCCTGGACCCCGAGGTCCGCGAGAACAAGCTCGGCGCCGCCGAAGTGCGCGCCGTCTTCCCGCTCGGCAAGGAGCACAAGGTCGCGGGTTGCATGGTCACCGAAGGCCTCATCCGCCGCGCCGCCAAGGCGCGCGTGGTGCGCGGCGGCAAGATCATCCACAACGGCCCGGTCGAGACCCTGCGTCGCTTCAAGGACGACGCTTCCGAGGTCAAGGCCGGCTTCGAATGCGGCATCAAGCTCGGCGGCTACGACGAGTACCAGCCCGGCGACATCATCGAGGCCGTCGAGATGCTGCAGACGCGTCCGTCGCTCTAAGCCTTATGTCCCAACGTCAGCTGCGGGTCGCCGAACTGATCCAGCGCGAGGTCTCCTCCGCGCTGCGTCAGAGCTGGCCCACGGAAGCCGCGCTGATCACCATCACCGTCGCGAGCGTCTCCCCCGACCTGCGCCAGTGCCGCGTCGGCTACGCCGTCTCGGGCGACGACGCCGAGCGCAAGAAGGCCCGCGCGTTCCTGAAGCGCGTGCGCACCGAGCTGCGTTCGACCATCGGCGGCATCCTGCAGATGAAGCACACGCCGGACATCCTCTTCACCGAGGACGACATCTCCGGCGGCGTGGCGCGCGTGCAGGCCCTGCTGGACGAGATGGCCCGCAAGGACCGCGCGGCCAATCCGCCCAAGGCCGACTAGGCGGTCGGCGGGACGACCTCGGGAAAATCCTTCAGCGCTTCGCGGACCACCGCGGCGCGCCGGCGGTCGCGTCCGTCGCTGTCGAGCTCCTGGCCGGCGCGCGCCTGCACATGGGCGGGCTGGCCTTCGATCATCAGGCGGTCGACGAGGTGGCGGCGTTCTTCCGGCAGGCAGCCCATGTCGCAGGCGAGACGGAGGTGCGAAAGCATGTTCATCGCCTCGGAGCTCGTGAGCAGGCGCGCGGAGCGCAGCACGCCGAGCGAACGGGCGAGACGGTCGACGAACTTCTCCCCTTCTTCCTGGGCGAGTTTGCGGCGGGCGTTCCATTCCTGCTCGACCACGTTCTTGATCCAGCCGCCGAGATGCTTGAGGATCGCCTCCTCGGAGAGGCCGAGCGTCTGCTGGTTGGAGATCTGGAAGACGTTGCCCGCGGCTTCGGTGCCTTCGCCGAGCCAGCCGCGGACGGCGAGGCCGTCCTGGTTGAGCGCGCGCGAGACCTTGTCCATGTGGCCGGCCAGGCAGAGCCCGGGCAGGTGCACCATCGCGGAGGCGCGCAGGCCCGTGCCGACGTTGGTGGGACAGGCCGTGAGGTAGCCGAGACGATCGGAGAAGGCCAGCTTCAGCGAGCCGCCGAGGGCGTCGTCGAGCTGTTCGGCGATGTGCCAGGTGCCGCGGAGATGCCAGCCGGCCTTGACGACCTGGATGCGCAGATGATCCTCTTCGTTGACCATCACCGAGCAGGTCTGGTCGCGGCTGATGACGGCCGCGCCGCTCTTGCCGGCGGCGAGCTCCTTCGAGACGAGGTGACGTTCGACGAGCACCGCGCGGTCGCGGTCGCCGAGCTCGCCCATGCGCAGCACGTGTCCGCGGCGGAACTTCGGCAGGGCGTCGAGGGCCTCGACGCAGCGGTCGGAGATCTCCTTGCGCTGCGGCACCTTGGCCCAGCCCGGGAACGGCAGGCCGTCGAGATTGCGGGCGAGGCGGATGCGGGTGCTGAGCACGACCGCCTGCTGCGCGCCGAGGAGGTGCGTCAGTTCGTTTTCGGCGGCGAGGATGTCTTCGACGGAGGACATGGTCAGGAAGTCGCGAGCTGCTGCTCGAGGCCGGCGATCTCGTCGCGCAGGCGCGCGGCGGACTCGTAATCTTCGGCGGTGATGGCCTTCTCCATCTCGCGCCGGGCGGCGTCGAGGCGGCGGCGGAGCTGGCCGGCGGGCAAGGTGCCCGCGGGCGCGCGGCCGACGTGCTCCGCCTCGTGCTGCACCTTGAGGAGCAGGCCGCCGAGGGCGTCGCCGAACGTCTCCCAGCAGGACGGGCAGCCGAGCCGGCCGCGCTTGCGGAAGTCGATGTCCGTGAAGCCGCACTTCGGGCAGGTGAGCGTCGGGGCCGGGGAGGCTGCCGTCAGGGCGTCGGCCAGCTGGAAGACGGCCGGGTCGGTCGCCCCGCCCTTCTGGGCGCAGGCCTCGCAAAGATGCACCTTCGTGACCTTGCCATGGACGACCTGGGAGAGGTGGACCGTGGCGGCCTCCTCGCAGAGCGAACACTTGATCGGCTGGGACATCTGCCTTCAGAGAATGGCAAGGGGGCCGATTGGCAAGGGCAAGCGGGGAGCCGGGTTTGACTTCATGGCCCTCGGACGCTTGATGGGAGGTCGTCAGATGTCCTCCAAGCCCCGCATCGTCATCACCGGCCTCGGCCTCACCGCCCCCAACGGCAACTCGCTGGGCGAGTTCCGGGCCAACCTGCTCGCCGGCAAGGCCCGCATCGCCGTGATCGACGTGCGCCACATGGGCAAGCACCCCGCCGGCGTCTGCGACTTCGACGCGACCAAGTGGCAGAAGCGGAAGGAAATCCGCAACGGCACCCGGGTCGGCTCCATATCCATCTTCTGCGCCCGCGAGGCGCTGGGCGACTCCGGCCTCGACTGGGACAAGGTCGACAAGTCCCGCGTCGGGGTCTACCTCGGCATCACCGAGCACGGCAACGTCGAGACCGAGAACGAGATTCACAACATCTCCCAGTTCGGCAACGACACCAAGTACTGGACGCACCATCACAACCCCCGCACCGTGGCGAACAACCCGGCCGGCGAGGTCACGATGAACATGGGCATCACCGGCCCGCATTACACCATCGGCGCCGCCTGCGCCGCGGGCAACGCCGGCCTCATCCAGGCCGCGCAGATGCTGCAGCTCGGCGAGGTCGACATCGCCTTCGCCGGCGGCGTCTCCGAATCCATCCATACCTTCGGCATCTTCGCCGGTTTCAAGAACCAGGGAGCGCTCGGCGCCCACGAGGACCCGACCAAGGCCTCCCGCCCCTTCGACAAGAACCGCAACGGCATCGTCATCTCCGAAGGAGGCGCGATCTACGTCCTCGAACGCCTGGACGACGCCCTCGCCCGCGGCGCCCGGATCATCGCCGAGATCGCCGGTTGGTGCATTAACTCCGACGCCACCGACGCCGTCCTGCCGAACCCCGAACGCCAGACCGAGTGCGTGCGCATGGCCCTCCAGCGCGCCGGCATGAAGCCGCAGGACATCGACATCGTGTCCACCCATGCCACCGCGACGGCCCTGGGCGACATCCAGGAATGCACCGCCCTCCGCACGGTCTTCACCGACTGCCCGGATACCAGGATCAACAATACCAAGAGCTTCATCGGCCACTGCATGGGGGCGGCCGGCGCCCTTGAATTAGCGGGCAATCTGCCCTCTTTTGAGGACAACTGGGTGCACCCCACCATCAATATCGACGAATTGGACCCCGAATGCGCCATGCCGGGCCTGGTGATCAACCAGCCCGTCAAGGTGGCCAAGGTCGACGCCATCCTGAACAACTCCTTCGGCATGCTGGGCATCAATTCCGCCCTCATCGTGAAGAAATATGGGGTTGCCTGACGGGGTTTGGACGTTTGAAACAAACCCTGAAATCATGACTAAGGACGACATCAAGCAGGTGGTTCTCGACATCATCGCCGACATCGCGCCGGACGAGGATCTGACCGCCGTGAAGCCGGAGGTCCGCCTGCGCGACCAGCTCTCGCTCGATTCCATGGATTTCCTGGATATCGTCATGGAGCTCCGCAAGAAGCATGGTATCGAAGTCCCGGAAGCCGACTACGTCCAGCTGGCCTCCCTCGACTCCTGCGCCAACTACCTGCTCCCGAAGTTCGAAGCCAAGGGCAAGTAAGGGCTAACCCCCATCCCAAGCAAAAGACCGCCGCCAGGCGGTCTTTTGCTTGGGGCAGTCCGCAACCCTCCGCCGCCGGCGGTGTTCTTGATTTGCCGACCCACCGCCCGCTGCCCACGCTTCCGACCGTGCACCCCGTCCGCCGCTTCCTCCTCGCCGCCCTCGCCCTGACCGCCCTCCCGGCCTTCGCCGAGACCGTGCAGCTGCGCCGACCCGGCAACGCCACCATCATCACCTTCGAGTACATCACGCAGGACGACACCGCTATCATGGTGAAGCGCCTGGATTCCGACGCGGTCCTGAACTACAAGTGGGAAGACCTCGACCTGGACTGGATCAAGAAGAACAACCCGAAGGTCTGGGCCGAACGCGAGCAGCTGCTCGCCGACGCCAAGGCCGAGAAGAAGATGACCAAGAAAGAGGCCGAAGCCGACCCCTTCGCCCAGGAGGCCACCGCCACCGACACCAAGTCGTTCCTGGCGATCCTCGCCATCTCCCTGCAGGACGGGCTCAAAGGCATGAACCTCGCGCAGAACAAGATCGAGGCCGTGTGCGCCGAGTTCCAGCTCGATGAGCCCCTGTTCTGGGCCGGCTACGACGACCTCAAGCGCGCCAGCAAGGTCGCCGGCAAGAACGAGCCCATCCCCAAGGCCGAGCCCATCCCGGAAGAGCCCAAGGAAAAGACCAGCACCAAGCCGCTGTCGCCCAAGGCCAAGGCCGCCGCCGCCAAGGCCAAGGCCCGTTCGGCCGAAAGCCAGGCCGCCGAAGCCGCGGCCCGCAAGGAATTCGAGACGGACGCACGTCCTTTCAATACGTTCGGCTACCTCCGCATGCTCGCCGAAGGCGGCACCAAGGGCAAGCCGGTGTGGATGATGCTCCGCCGCTCGACCGCCGACCGCGAGGCGATGAAGAAGATCTTCGACAAGTACGCCAAGATGGCCGGCGACCTCGCCGACAAGCCCGAGGCCAAGGCCTCCAAGGGCGAGCTCATGGTCCTCAAGAAGGCGCTCGAGAATTGCGCGGAGTCGGTCGGCAAGGTCACCCGCGAGAACACCGCCGTCGAGGCCCGCCTGCAGACGGACTGCCGCGCCCTCCTGACCTTGGTGCTGCGCTGAGCCGGGCCAGGAAACCCGCCCAAGAGTCCGGCCGCCTTCCCGAGGGAAGACGGCCGGTTTTGAATGGTGGAGCCTATCGGGCTTGAACCGACGACCTCTTGCATGCCATGCAAGCGCTCTACCAACTGAGCTAAGGCCCCGTTAAATGGGAAGTTAAACAAAGGTGACGGCGCGGGCACGGTCAACGCTTTTTTCCCGGCCTTCCTAGTCTCTGGTTGCCAATGGGCGGTGGGTGCTTTGCCTTCCCCTCGTGGAAGAGTCCGAAAACCAGCCAGAACCCGCCGAACAGGGCGCCGAAGCCCAAGCCAACAGCCCGGGCGGACGTGGCCAAGGCGGCCTCCGCGTCGAAAAAGATTTCATCGAATCCCTCCCCGTCGGCGAGTGGACCGGCCCGATCGAGCTGATCGAGTCCGAAAAGGACGCCGAAAAGGCCATCGCCTCCCTCGCCCGCGACCGCGTCCTGGGTTTCGACACCGAGACCAAGCCCTCCCACACCCGTGGCGAGTACAACCTGCCCTCGATCCTGCAGCTGGCCGGCGAGCACCACATCTTCGTCTTCCGCCTCGACCACTGCGGCGGCATCCCCCTCGCCTTCCCGGTCCTCTGCAACGAGCGCCAGGCCAAGGTCGGCGTCGCCGTGCGCGATGACGTCAAGAACCTCCGCGCCCGCGCGCCGTTCGATGACCGCGCGTTCATCGACATCGCCGACCACACGAAGAAGACCGGCCTGGTGAACACGGGCCTGCAAGCCCTCGCCGCCCACTTCCTGCGCCTGCAGATGAAGAAGTCGAAGAAGGTGCAGACTTCCAACTGGGCGAAGCCGCTCGACGAGCGTCAGATCCAATACGCCGCCAACGACGCCTGGTTCAGCCGCGAGCTGTTCCTGAAGCTCGAGCAGGACGGCCTGATCCCGCGGTTCGAATGAACCCGGAAGCCACCCGCGCAGCCGAGGCGTTGGGATTGGACGCCACCCGCCGGCACATCTTCCTCTGCGTGAAGTCATCGGAGCAGGCGTGCTGCGGCGGCGACGTCGCGGCCAGATCATGGGAGCACCTGAAGGCCCGGCTGAAGCAACTCGGACTATCGGAGAAAGGCGGCATCCAGCGCACGAAGGCCGACTGCCTGCGCGTCTGCGTCGCCGGCCCGGTCGCCGTGGTCTACCCCGATGGCGTCTGGTACGGCCGCTGCACGCCGGAGAACCTCGACCGCATCATCGCCGAGCACCTCGTCGGCGGCAAGGTCGTCGCGGACCTCCGGATCGCCGGGCCTACTTCGCCTTAGGCTCCTTCTTCTTCGGGACGTCGACCTTCTGGGCCAGCGCCCGGAGTTTCGGATAAAGCTCGGCGTAAGGCACGGCCTGCACCGGCGTGCCCGCTTTCACGGCCATCGCGGCGGCGACCCCGGCCGACTCGCCCAGGATCATCCAGACGGGCTCCATGCGGATGGACGTCATGGCGATGTGGCTGGCGGACACGCAGACAGGGACGAGGAGGTTGGCGCACTGCTCCTTCTTCGGGACGATCGAACGATAGGGAATCCGATAGATGCCGCGATGCTCCTCCTCGAGGTAGAGCATGGAATAGTAACCGCCCATCAGCGCGACTTTGCCGTCGAGGGCGACGGTCGCATAGGGCCATTCGTCGACACCATAGGAAGCGAGTCCGACGGAATCGGCGGGGTTGGTCCGCCCTTCCATGTCCTTCTGGGTGACGACGTAATCCGAGACCATGCGGCGGGCCTCACGGACATAAAGCTGATGCGGATAACCTTTGGTCTCGTCGAACGCGCCCTTCTCCAGCCCGGCGCTGAGCGCGATTTCCTTCTGCTTGGCAGGGACGCTGGGGTCGGTGCGGAGGAAGTGCGTCATGCCGCGGACGAAGTCCTGCTGCTCTTTCCAGATCCGGGCGCGGGTCGCGTAATCGCCATCCGGATAACCGGCGTTATGGCCGTAGTTCGTCGGGGCGAACAGGGCGCGGGCGAGATTGCCGGCGCCGCCGGAGTAGACCCGCCCGCCGCTCTTCTCCCAGCCGTCGACCTTGCCGCGCATCACACGGCCGGAAAGGATATCTACGCCCTGCTGGAAAGCCCGGCGATAGAGCTCGAACTGCTTCGGGTCGTAGTGCGCGGGCGGCTCGATGGGCAGGCTTTCGCCCTTGAAGACGAAACGCCAGCGGAAGCCGTAGCCCATCGTGAGCTTATCCGCTTCGCCGACGGGCGCGACCGGGGTCGACTGAAGGCCCGGCAGTAGGCCGCTCTGCGGATCGCCCGCCTTCACGTAAGGGTCGATCGCGTAGACGGACATCGGCGGCTGGGCGCCGGCCAGGCTCTCGCCGTAGGTCGCCTTCGCCTCGCGGCCAAACGCATAGGACACGCCCGCGCGGGCCATCAGGTCGCCCTCGTAGGAGCAATCGATGAAGACCTTGGCGGCGATGGTGCGGGCGGCGGCCTTCGTCGGCTGCGCCGGCGGACAGCCGGTGTCGTCGAACGGAGCGAGGTCCAGGGTGATCGCGCGGATGATGCCGTCGGCTTTGTCGACCGTGCTGATCCGATGTTCGAACAGCACCGTGACGCCGGCGGCCCTGAGTATCTCGGCGAAGACCGAGCGATACTGGGCGTCCTTGTAGTCCTTCTTCAGGATCGGGCGCGTCGAGCCGCTCACGGCTTCCTCGCGGCCCCAGTCGATGTGCATCAGGCCGCCGCCGGTCATGCCGCCCAGCCAGCGGCTCGGCTCGACCACGATGACCTTGGCGCCTTCCTTCGCGGCGGCGCAGGCCGCCATCACGCCGCTCGCGTTGCCGCCATAGACGCAGACGTCATAGGACTCGGCCGCGCACAGCGTCGTCAGGCCGAAGAAGATACCAGCGATGAAGCGCAGCATGGGGACGCCCCCTTTGCTAGGCCGCCTCGCCCGGAAGTCAAAGCGCCGCTTACTTCAGCGCCTTCTCGATGGCCTTCTCGAGCTCTTCGGAGTCGGGCTCGACGTCGGAACCGAAGCGGGCGATGAGCTTACCGTCGGCACCGATGAGGAACTTGTTGAAGTTCCAGCCTACCGGGCCCGGGTGACCGGCCTCCTTGCCGGTGAGCTTCTCGAAGAGCGGGTGCGCGTCGCCGCCCTTGATGGCGACCTTGGCGTACATCGGGAAGGTCACCTTGAAATTGGTCTTACAGAATTTCTTGATCTCCTTCTCGGAGGCAGGCTCCTGTCCGCCGAAGTCGTTACAAGGGAAGCCGGCGACGACGAGGCCCTTGGCCTTGTAGCGGTCGAAGAGTTCCTGGAGTCCGGCGTACTGGCGCGTGTAGCCGCACTGGCTGGCCACGTTGACCACGAGCCAGGCCTTGCCGCCCTTGATGGCTCCGAGCGTGGTCGCCTTGCCGTCGATATCATTCACCGGGACGCCGAGCAGGCCCGGGGCTTTGTCTTCGGCGTGGAGGGAGGTCATGAGGATCGTGAGAGCCAGGGCGAGGAATCGCATGACGGTATCTTAGCCTCGGCCGGCCCGGAGGCAAGCGGACGCCGCCTATTCGTCGTCCGCGTCCTGAGGCCAGACCGCCGCCAGCACGGCCCGGAAAGCGTCGGCGTCGACCAAGGTATCCGGCCGGTCGATGATTTCGATGCAATCGGCGTTATCCCAATACTCCCCTTCTTTCTTCATGTTCCAGAAGGCCAGCGCCAAAGCCTGCCAGAGTTCGAAGCCCTGCAGCTGCCCGCGGGGCAGCCAGGCGACGGCGACCGTGACTTCTTCGGTCCAGTCGGATTCTTCCCACAGGACGTCGAACTTCCCGCATTCGCTCGGCCCGAGGAACTGCGTCACGAACTCCGTGTGCTGTGGGCCCGCGTCGAGGTAATAACGGCAAGCCACCTCGCGCTCGGCTGGCTCGAGGTCGTCGCCGCCGTCGTCGTGGTAGGTGAAAGGCTCCGCCATGCCTCACGGTCGGAGGCCGCGGAGCCTTGGGCAAGTCAGGATTCCTTGCGCGAGGTCCAGGCCAGCACGACCCAGCCCGCAATGAGCAGCGATCCGCCGATCGGCGTGATGGCGCCGAACCAGCGCGGCGCACCCAAGGCGATCGCGTAGAGCGTGCCGGCGAAGATGACGCTGCCAAAACCCCAGAGGCGGGCCGGCCAGACGGAACGTCCGGCGATCGCGCCGATGGCGACGGCATGCGTCAGCAGATAGAAGGTAGCCGTCTGCCACCAGCCGGAAGCCTCCGGGATCAGCGCCAACCGCTCCTTCAGGGCGTGCGCGCCGAAGGCCCCCAGCGCGATGGCGATCGCGCCGAGCAGGCCTGCGGTGACCAGACGATTCATCGCTTACGCGCCGGTGTCGGCGCCGCTCTTCTTCTGGGTGAAGACGAGGCCCTTCTCGCCGACGGAGACGATGACCGGCTCTTCCTTGTTGTAGTCGTCGCGCAGGATGGACTCGGCCAGCGGGTCCTCGAGGAGACGTTCGACCGCGCGACGGAGCGGGCGGGCGCCGTACTTCTCGTCCCAACCGTTGTCGACCAGGTAGCCGCGGGCGGCTTCGTTGACCACGAGCTTCACGCCGAGGTCGAGGAGGCGCTTGGCCACCTTGTCGACCTCGATGTCGACGATCTTGGTCATGTGCGTCTTCGCGAGCTGCTGGAAGATGACGATGTCGGTGAGACGGTTGAGGAACTCCGGTTTGAAGGCGCGCTTGGTCTCGTCCATGATGCGGTCCTTGAGCTTCTCGTAGTCGCGGGTGGAGTCCACGCCGACGTCGAAGCCGACCGAGTTGTTGCGCTGCAGCACGTCGGCGCCGACGTTGGACGTCAGGATGATGATCGTGTTGCGGAAGTCGACGACGCGACCGAGCGAGTCGGTCAGGCGACCGTCCTCGAGGGCCTGCAGGAGGAGCTGGATGACGTCCGGATGGGCCTTCTCGATCTCGTCGAAGAGCACGACGGAGTAAGGCTTGCGGCGGACCGCCTCGGTGAGCTGGCCGCCTTCGTCGTGACCGACGTAGCCGGGAGGCGAACCGATGAGGCGGGAGACCGTGAACTTCTCCATGTACTCGGACATGTCGATCTGGATGACCGCTTCCTTCTCGCCGAACATGCGTTCGGCCAGAGAGCGGGCCAGGAGCGTCTTACCGACGCCGGTGGGACCGAGGAAGAGGAAGGAACCGATCGGACGGCGCGGGTCCTTGAGGTCGGCGCGGGAGCGACGGAGGGCGCGGGCGACGACCTCGCAGGCGCGGTCCTGGCCGATGACGGCCGTCTGCAGGTCCTTCTCGAGCTCGAGGAGCTTCTTGGTCTCCTTCTTCTCGAGGCGGTTGAGGGGCACACCGGTCCAGTCGGCGACGATGTGGAGCATCTCCTCCTCGCCGACGACGATGCGCTTCTCGTCGCGCTTCTTGCGCCACTCCTCGAGCATCTTCTCGCGCTTGGCGCGGAGTTTCTTCTCCGTGTCGCGGAGGTTGGCGGCTTCCTCGAACTTCTGGTTGCGGGAGGCGTCTTCCTTCTGCTGCACGACCTTGTCGATCTCGGTCTGGACGACATCGATGTCGGCCGGGATGTTCAGGGAGCGGATGCGGGCGCGGGCGCCGGCCTCGTCCATGACGTCGATGGCCTTGTCGGGAAGGTGACGCGCGGTGATGTAGCGGTGCGAGAGACGGACGGCGGCCTCGATGGCGGCGTCGGTGTATTCGCACTTATGGTGCTCCTCGTACTTCGAGCGGATGCCGCGCAGGATGAGGACGGCGTCTTCCGGGGTCGGGTCGTCGACCTTGACGGACTGGAAACGACGCTCGAGGGCGGCGTCCTTCTCGATGTGCTTGCGGTACTCGGAAAGCGTGGTCGCGCCGACGCACTGGATCTCGCCGCGGGAAAGGGCCGGCTTGAGGATGTTGGACGCGTCCATCGCGCCTTCGGCGGCGCCGGCGCCGACGATCGTATGCATCTCGTCGATGAACAGGATGACGTTCTTGGCGCGCTTGATCTCGTCCATGATGCCCTTGATGCGTTCCTCGAACTGGCCGCGGTACTTCGTGCCGGCGACCATCAGGGCGAGGTCGAGGGTGATGACCTTGCGGTCGAGCAGGATCTCCGGGACGACGCCGGAGGCGATCTCCTGGGCGAGGCCTTCGACGATGGCGGTCTTGCCCACGCCGGCTTCGCCGATGAGCACGGGATTGTTCTTCGTACGGCGGCAGAGGATCTGCACCACGCGGCGGATCTCTTCCTTACGGCCGATGACCGGGTCGAGTTCGCCGGCCTTGGCGAGCTCGGTGAGGTCTCGACCGAAAGTCTTGAGCAGCGACAGACGTTCGCCCCGTCCGGGGCGGGCGCCTTCTTCGCCGGAGGCACGGCGCGAGGGCGGCGGGGTGTCGTCAGAGGATTCTTCGGACGGAGGCGGCGTGTCGCCGTCCTTCTTCTCGGATTCGTCGGCGGCGGAGGGATCGATGTCGGCGAGGATCTCCTTGCGGCAGCGTTCCAGGTCGACGTCGAGCTGCTGCAGGACGCGGGCGGCGACGCCCTCCCCTTCCTTCAGGAGGCCGAGGAGGATGTGTTCGGTGCCGACATAGGCATGGCCGAGGGCGCGGGCTTCGGTGACGGCGTGGGCCATGACCTTCTGCACGCGAGGCGTGAGCGGGATCGTGTCGGGAGCCTTGGCTTCCTCCGGACCAGGACCGACCTGCTTCTCGACGGCGCCACGCACCGTCTTGAGGTCGAGGCCCATGCGGCCGAGGACGTTGACCGCGACGCCCTCGCCGAGCTTGATGAGCCCGAGCAGGATGTGCTCCGTGCCGACGTAGTTGTGGTTGAACCGGCGGGCTTCCGCCCGGGCCAGTTCCACGACCTTGCGGGCGCGGGGAGTGAAATTGTTGTTTTTGTCCTTATCCATGGAAAGTGGGTCGAGGGCGAAACGCCCGTACGGGGTTGGTAGCAGGGACTATGCCCGAACCGCGGGTAGGTTCAAGCGTTCCCCCGAAGTTGGTAATAACCCCGCCTTTTGCCTTTGCCAGCGATGGGACCCGTCTGTTTCTTCATCCGCAAAACCATGGGTATCAGCATGCAAGCGGCGGGCGAAGCCCTCCGAGACCTCGTCAAGGGTCTCAAAGGGCGGAAAGTGGCCGTATTAGGCCATATGCGACCCGATGGCGACTGCATCGGCTCCCAGACCGCCCTCTGCCGGATGCTGCTCGCCGAAGGCGTCGACGCGATCTGCGTGAACCGCGACCGCATCCCCCCGAATCTCGTCCCTTACGCCGAGGGCGTGACTTTCGTCAAAGGCGCCGATTATGACGCGACCGACCGCGTCGCCGTCACCGTGGACTGTGCCGATGCGTCCCGCGTAGGGACGGAACTGCTCGCCAAGTTCCCCGCCGGGATCCTGGCCAACATCGACCACCACGCCTCCAATCCGGACTACGCGCAGACGAACATCGTCGTCCGCGAGGCCGCCGCCACCTGCCACATCCTCGCCGCCGGCGCCCTCGCCCAGGGGCTGGCCGTCGACGCCGTCACCGCCAAGGCCCTGCACCTCGGCATCCTGACCGACACTGGGCGCTTCTGCTACCGCAGCACCACCGCCGACGTCTTCGCGATCATCGCCGAGCTCGTCCGCCGCGGCGCCGACCCCGCCGAGGCCAACTACCGCGTCTTCGAGCAGGAGAGCCGCGGCAAGCTGGAGCTCACGAAGCGCTTCCTCAACACGATCGCCTTCCACGAAGACGGCAAGATCTGCTCCGGCGAACTCACGCAGGCGGACTACGCCGCCACCGGCACCTCGAAGGAGGACAAGGAAGGCCTCGTCGAATTCCCCCGTTCCGTCGAAGGCGTCGAGATCGCCGTGCTGATGGAAGAAGGCGCCGACGGCATCCGCGGCAGCCTGCGCGGACGCGACCCGAAGCTCCGCCTCGACCTCTGCGCCGGCAAGCTCAACGGCGGCGGCCACATGCTCGCGGCCGGCTTCAACATGCAGGGCTGCCGTCTGCCGCAGGATCGCGAGAAGATCCTCGGGATCGTCATCGCCCACTATCGCGAATACTCCGCGAAATGAGCGAGCCCGTCGCCGAACCCGCGGGCGTCCTGCTCGTCGACAAGCCGCAGGGCATCACCTCCCACGACGTCGTGGACAGCGTGCGTCGGCTCTACCGCACGCGCCGCGTCGGCCACGCCGGCACGCTCGACCCGATGGCCACCGGCCTGCTCATCGTGCTCGTCGGCAAGGCGACCAAGGCCTCGGACCAGCTCATGGCCCAGGACAAGGAATACCTGGGCGAAGCCACGCTGGGGGTCGTCACCGACACGCAGGACGCCGAAGGCGAGACGCTCGAGACGAACCCTGTGCCGGAGATCAGCGAGGCCCAGGTCCGCGCGGCTCTGGCCTCCATGCTGGGCGACCAGTTCCAGATCCCGCCGATGCATTCGGCCAAGAAGATCGGCGGCCAGAAGCTCTATGACCTTGCCCGCAAGGGCATCGAGGTCGTCCGCGAACCCCGCGCGATCAGCCTCTCCGAATTCGAGCTCCTCTCCTGGCAGAGCCCCAAGATCAATTTCCGCGTCCGTTGTACCAAGGGCACCTACGTGCGCACGCTGGCCTACGACCTGGGCCGCAAGCTCGGACCCGGCGCCCACCTCTCGATGCTGCGCCGCACGCGCTCCGGCCAGCTCGACCTTTCCCGCGGCCATACGCTGCCGCAGCTGGGCGCGATGGACGACGAGCAGCTCGTCGCGGCGCTCGTACCCGTGAGCGAAGCCGCGCCCGCCGCATGACGACGCCCCTCCATCTCGCCATCGGCGCCTTCGACGGCGTGCACCTCGGCCACCGCGCCGTGCTGCACTCCGCCCGCGAGTCCGCCCGGGCGGACGGAGGCATCGTCGGCGTGCTCACCTACGACCCGCACCCGAGCAAGGTCCTGCGCCCGGAGTCGTCGGTCCCGCTGATCTTCACGCGCGCCCAGAAAGACGACCGCCTGACGGAAGCCGGCGCACAGCTGATCCACCACGAGAAGTTCGACCGCGCGCACGCCGGCATCGAGGCGGCCGATTTCCCGAAATGGCTGAAGCAGACCTTTCCGCACCTGAAGTCGCTCCACGTCGGCTCCAACTTCCAGTATGGATGCGGTCGCGCCGGTAACGGCGAGACGCTCATCGCGCACGGTGCGGCCGAAGGCCTCGGCGTCAGGCTCGTCGCGGCCGTCAGCCTCGGCGACGAGACCGTCAGCAGCTCCCGCATCCGCCAGTGCCTCGCCTCCGGCGACCTGGCCCTCGCGAACGCGATGCTACTGCGCCCTTACGAGGCGGAAGGCACGGTGATCGGCGGACGGCGCCTTGGCCGCACCATCGGTTTTCCGACGCTCAACGTCGCCTGGGAGCCCGAGCTCAAGCCGGCTTACGGCGTCTACGCCGTCGAAGTCATCTTCAACGGCGAAGCCTTGCCCGCCGTCGCCAACTACGGCCAACGCCCCACCGTCGAAAGCGGGCCGGTCGCCCCTTTGCTCGAAGCCCACGTGCTCCGCGGGAGCGCGCCGACCACGGGTGACGCCGTCCGCGTCCGCTGGGTGCGTCGCCTTCGCGCCGAACAGAAGTTCGCCGACCTCGCCGCGTTGCAGGCGCAGATCGCCAAGGACTCCGCCCAAGCCAGACAGGCGCTGGGCTTACTGGGCTAGTCGCGAGCGGTATTCGGGCGGGACGATCGATTCGACCAGTTTATGTCGCTCCGCGGGCACGCCGTCCGACTCGACCTTGCCGTCCGCCTTCAGCGTGTCTCCCTCGAGGGTGAATCGTCGCGCCATGAGCGTGGCGTCATGGGCGACGGCTGACGAACCCTTCGGTCCTTCACGTCGGATGAGGACGTTATCGAACCGTAAATCGCTATGCTGGTCCTTGCCACCCACGACCTGCAGGGCGTGCTCGCCCGTCGACAAGACCACGGCATCGGTGACGGCGTAACGGCCGTCGTTCAGGAAATAGAGGTCGAAGGCCAGGTTGTCGGCGAGGAAGACATGCCGATAGCTCGTCCTGGCCGTCACGGTATCGGTGATGCCGGTGCTGTTGCGCAGACCGATGAAGCCGTCGACGCGGTATTCGGCGGACTCATGCGCGCTGATGCCGTCGTCGCCGCACTCGATGGCGCGGATGTTCTCGAACACGACATCGCGGCAGTCCCCGTGGATATTGAATCCGTCATTGTAGGGATGCGTCGCGGTGAGGTTGCGGATGACCAGATGGGCGTTGTCGCCGCTCAGCTGAACGCCTGCCGAACGCACCGGCACGCGGATACGGGCGTCCGCGAGCTGCTGGCCTTCCGGAAGACGCAGGAAGAAGGAGCCGTGGATCTCGGGGGAGCCCGCCTTGTCGCGCGAAGGGTCGCGGACGAAAGTCCATTCGCCGGGCTTGAGTTCGCGGGGTTGCAGGAAGGCGGCCTTCTTTCCCTTCGAGGTCCGGCCCATATGGCTCATCTTCCCGTCCCAAAGGAAGAACCAGCGCATGATGATCGCGGCATCCAGACGAGGCAGCAGGTCCTTCGCCTCGAAAAGCCCCGGGGAGACCTCCGTCCACTTCTTCGGGTCGAGCGGATCGGAGCCCTCCAGCGTCGCGCCATGCCCGTCGAGCGTGATCGGCCTGCCCGCCTCCCCCTTCTTGGAATAGAACCCCGCATAATCGCGGTAGACGATCGGCTGAAGGTGGATCGTGTCGCCCGGCTGCGCGAGCTTGATGGCCGCGGCGATCGTCGGCACATCCACACCCACGCGGATGTCGCGCGCGACGCATGACACCGAGGCCGCCAGCAAAACAAGGATCGCGACCCGAAACATCATCAGGATCCAGAAGGCTTCAGCCGGGCCCTGGACCAGAAGAAGAGGACGTTCCAACCTCCTAGGCCATAGAGGACGAACAGCGGGTACCACCCTTCGCTGCCACCGTTCGCCTTGACGATGAACCAGCCGACGACGGCGAGCAGGTCGGCGAAGAGCATCAGCCAGACGGCCTTGCTGGAGCGGATGAACTTTTCCATGGTCAGACGGCTTGGGCGAACTTCTTGATGATGCCTCCGAAGGCGCCGTTCGAGAAGAAGACGACGCAACGGGGCGAAGGATCGGACTTCACGAGCGCAGTGAGCTCGGCGAGCAGCGCGTCGTTCGAAGCCGGGGCGAAGCCCTTCTTGCCCGAAGCGGTGATCGCCGCGGCTACGCCTTCGCTGTCGAAACGCTCCTCGCCGAGCTTATCGGCGCGGTGAGGAGGAGCGAGGAAGGCCTCGTCGGCCTTCTTGAGCGCCTCGCGGAAAGCGTCCTGCATCACCTTGCGGGCGGCGGTGTTGCTGCGCGGCTCGAAGCAGGCGACGAGGCGATGCTTCGGGTAGCGAGCCCGGAGAGATTCCAGCGTCAGGTCGAGGGCGGTCGGGTGATGGCCGAAATCCTCGATCACCGTCAGGTCCGGACGGTCGACGAGCACCTGCTGGCGACGCTGCACACCTTGGAAGGAATCAAGCGCCTCGAGCTTCAGCTTGGTCGGATCCTTGGCGTCGAGCAGGAGACCAGCGGAGACGGCCGCCATGGCGGCGTTGCGGGCGTTGAAGAGACCCGGGAGGGCCCATTTCACCCTGCCCCACTCCTTGCCCTTCCAGACCAGCGTGAAGGACGAGCCCGTCGGGGATTCCCGGAAGTCGGCGATGACCGCGTCGTTCCCTGCGCCCGTGCCCACGCGGACGACCGGGGCCCAGCTCACGTTCTTCACCAGGCCGAGGACGTTGGCATCGTCCCCGTTGGCGACGATCGCGCCGTCGCGCGGCACGATGCGGATCACATGGGAGAACGTGCGCAGGACGTCGTCGAGGTCGCGGAAGATATCGGCGTGGTCGAACTCGCAGTTGTTGATCGCGAGCACGTGCGGCAGGTATTGGATGAACTTGCTGCGCTTGTCGAAGAAGGCGGTGTCGTATTCGTCGCCCTCGATGACGAACGGACCGCCCCGCTTGCCGGGGTGCGAGGAATCCGGGAGGTCGCGCGGGACGCCGCCGACGAGCCAGCCAGGATCGGTGCCGTTGGCCTTGAGCAGGACCGCCGCCATGCAGGTCGTGGTGGTCTTGCCGTGCGTGCCGGCCACGACGACGTTACGCCGTTCGTTCAGGAGGCGGGTACGGAGCAGCTCGGGGAGCGAGACGTAAGGCTGGGTACGGCCTTCCAGGAGCCACTCGACTTCGGGATGGCCGCGCGAGGCGACGTTGCCGACCACGACCAGATCGGGCTTGAGCTGGGCGAGGCGTTCGGCGGACCAGCCTTCGAGGATGTCGACGCCGGCTCCGCGGAGGTGGTCGGACATCGGCGGATAGATGCCGGTGTCGGATCCCATGACCTCGTGGCCCAAGGCGCGCATCAGCAAGGCGGCGTTACCCATCGCCGTACCGCAGATGCCCATGAAATAAATGCGCATGGGGCAGATAAAAGCCCTCGGGGTGCCGAGGGCGAGAAACTTAGGCGGCGGCGACCCGCCCAAACAGGAGGACCCCGGTCACCTTGCGGCGGCCGGGGTCCTGTACCGTACTTTGACTGTGCTAGCTTGGCTTACGTTGCCTGTTACCTGACTGACCGTCTGTTACCGTTCTCCGTCTGACTGGCTTTCCGTCTGTTTTCACCGACTTCGGGCCCTTCTGACTTCGACTTTCACCGACTGACCAGCCCTCACTGACAACCGGCCGGTACCGTATCTTCCTTACGCCGCACGTCCCAGGTCGCCCAGGTCTGTCGGATGCGGATGATTCCTTTTCTCCTTATCCAGGCGATGGCGGCGGCGAAGCTGGCGGTCGACCTTATCGACCAAAATATCGATGGATTTGTACAGATCGTCCGATTCCTCCCGGACGACGATGTCCGGTCCGGGAATCTCCAGCCTGATCTGGGCCCCGAATTCGCGACTATGATCGCTGCAGCGGGTGTGGACGAGTTCGACGAGCACGCGGATGATCCGCGGGTTGTGGCGCAGCAGTCTTTCGACCTTGGCGCACACCGTTTCCTTCAGGGCGTCGGTGAGGTCCATATGGACCCCGGACACGACGATCGGAGCACTTGTCATGTGTGTTGTGTTTTTGGGGGTGACGTGAGACCCTGCGCCCATGTCAAAGAACAAGACCGTCGATGATTTCTTCAGGAGTTTTTCCGTGGTCATCATATCAGGGGCTTCTTCCGGGATCGGACGCGCGATACTCTCGCGTATCAGTAATTCTGAGACCAAAGCGGCGGTGTTCAACCTTTCCCGGACGATTCCCGAAGGAGTCCCGAATGCCCTGAACTTCACTCACCTTACGTGCGACCTGTCGCAACCCGCTGACCTCGCGTCGGTTGTCTCCGAATTACGGAAACTAATGCCGAGAGAAGGCAGGATGCTACTGATTAATAATAGCGGCTTCGGGGCCTACGGCGAGTTTCCGGCGCCCGGCGTCGACCACACCCTGAAGATGATCGACGTCAACGTGCGTGCGCCGGTCGAACTCACCGGCCGGCTGTGGGATGAATTGAAAGCGCGCGGCGGCATGGTGGCCACCGTCGCATCGCTCGCAGGCTTCCAGCCGACGCCGCTGATGACCACCTACGCCGCGACGAAATCCTTCATGCTCGACTGGAGCGTCGCGCTCGACGCCGAGGCGAAGCGTCACGGCATCCGCTGCGTGGCGATCTGCCCGGGTCCCGTCTCGACGAACTTCTCCAAGGCGGCCGGCTTCGCGAGCTCGACGGGCCTGGGCGGACAGACCGCGGATGAATGCGCCGACGAAGCCGTGCGCGGCATGGCGGCGCAGCGGCCGGTCGTCGTCACCGGCTGGAAGCATAAGATCCTGGCCGTCTTCTCGGCACGCCTGCCCAAGCCGTGGGCGGCCGCGATCGGCCTGCGCATGATCCAGAGGCTGCGCTTGGATCGGTTCGTGAAGAAGGCCTGAGCCTACTTCGCGCCGTCGAGCAGCTCGCGGGCGTGCGAGAGCGCGACCTTGCTGGCGCGGTCGCCGAGCATGCGGGCCAGCTCGGACTCGCGGTCCTTGCGCTTGCCGTGGACCGGGGCGATCTCGACCGTCGTCGACTTGTCGTCCTGCGTCTTCGTGACGACGAGGTGGGCGTGGCCGAGGGCGGCGACCTGCGGGAGGTGCGTCACGCAGAAGACCTGATGGCCTTGGCCGAGGGCCGCGAGCTCACGCCCGACCTGCGCGCCGATCTCGCCGCCGACGTTGGCGTCGACCTCGTCGAAGACCAGCACCGGGGTGCGATCCACCGCCGCGAGGACGGTCTTCAGGGCGAGCATCACGCGCGCGGCCTCGCCGCTGGAGGCGATCTGGTCGAGCGGCAGGAGGTCCTGGCCGGCGTTCGGGCAGAAAAGGAAACGGACCGCGTCGGCGCCATGGGGTCCCAGTTCGGCGACCGCGACCTCGATGCGCAGATCGGCCTTCTTGAAGCCCAGGGAGCCCAGCATCTTGCGAGCCGCGGCGGCGAGCTTCTCGGCGGCCTTCGTGCGGGCGGCGCGGAGGGCCTCAGCCTGCTTACGAAGCTCCTTCTCCACCTTCGCCGCTTCGGTCTTCAATTTCGCCACGCGGGCTTCGACATCGCCCTGCGAAGCGAGGCGACGGCGGAGCGCCTCGCGTTTCTCGCGGACCGCGTCGGCGCCGGGTCCGTACTTGCGACGGAATTCCAGCCAGAGGTTCATCTTCCCGTCGAGCTCGGCGGCCGATTCGTCGTCGGAGGAAAGTCCGCGTCCTAGGCGGGCGAAGTCGGCGCGGATATCCTCCGCTTCGGCGGCGAGGGAGTTCAGGCGATCGCGGAGCGCGGTCGCCTCCTCGTCGATGCGGGCGACGTCGTCGCCGGCCTTCAGGAGCTTCGGCAGGACTTCGCCCAGGCCGTCGGAGCCGAGACCCGATTCGAGCTGGCCGAGCAAGGCCGCGAGTTCCTGGGCGCGGGAGGAACGGGCGTGGTCGCGTTCGAGCTTCGTGATGGCCTCTTCGGAGAGGTCGAGCGAATCCAGCTTCTCGAGCTGGGAGCGCAGGAAGGCCTCCTCGTCTTCGGAGAGGCGTTCGGCCGTGGCGGCTTCGGCCGCTTCGCGGAGCAGTTCGTTACGCTGGCGCCAGCCGGAACGGTAGGTTGCGAGGGCGGCGGCGAGGCCGGCGTGGAGATCGAGCATCTCGAGCTGCGTCTCGGCACGCATCAGCTTCTGCGGTTCGCCGGGGCCATGGAAGTCGATCCACAGCTCGCCGAGCTGCTGAAGCTGCGTGAGCGTGGCCGAGCCGCCGTTGATGGAGATGCGGCCAGCCTTGGTGGCATGGACCGAGCGCTTCAGGATGAGCAGGCCGTCGTCGCAGGCCGGGAGGTCGAGGGATTTCAGGACCTCGTCGAAGCGCTTGTCGCCGTCGATCTCGAGCTCGGCCTCGACCGCGCATTCTTCGGCGCCCTTGCGGACGATCGTCTTCGCGGCGCGGTTGCCCGCGAGGAGCGAGAGCGCGCCGAGCAGCACGGACTTGCCGGCGCCGGTCTCGCCCGTCACCACCGTGAAGCCCGAACCCAGTTCGAGTTCGGTGCGATCCATCAGGGCGAGGTCGCGGATTTGGAGGCGGCGGATCATGCGGAGGGACGTTCGCCGTAGAGCGCGGAACCCACGCGGACGCAGGTAGAGCCAGCCGCCACCGCCAGTTCGAGGTCGCCGCTCATGCCCATGGAGAGTTCCGGCAGGGAGACGGCGAAGCGAGCCGCGAGTTCGTCGCGGCACCGCCGCAGAGCCTCGAACGTGCGCGTCGCCACGGCGGGATCATCGGACAAGGGGGCGATGGCCATCAGACCGGTGACCTTCAAGGCGGGGTGGGCCAGCGCAGCCTCGAGAACGGCCGGCGCCTCGGCTAGGTCGCAACCGAACTTGGCGGGATCGTCCCCGGAGTTGACCTGGATGAGCGCCTCACGGACCAAACCCAGTTCGCCGGCGATCCGCCCAAGCCGTGAGGCCAGTTCGGCGGAGTCGACCGACTGGATGACGTCGAAAGCCTGCAGGGCCTGCTTGGCCTTGTTGGACTGGAGGTGACCGATCAGCTCCCAGCGCAGGCTAGCCGGGCCTTGGGGACGCTTCTGGAGGGCTTCCTGCACTCGATTCTCGCCGACCGCGGGCAAACCAAAGCGGGCGGCATACAGAGCGGCCTCCACCGGGTGGGTCTTGGTCACGGGGAGCAGGCGCACGGTCGCGGGATCCCGGCCACAGGCCAGACAGGCCTGCCGGATCCGGGCCAAGACGGCCTCACAACGCCCCGAGAACTGGTCATAGGTGACCATTTGAACACTAGTGGACGACTTCCAGGCCGGAGTCAACGCATCCAACCTGCGCAATCGAGACCCAAGGCCAGCATGGATTAGCAAAACTACACTTGAAGCCCTGACCCATTAGATTCATTAATCATGGGGTCTTTCCTTCCCATGCATATCGAGAACCTGAAGATCTTCCGCGACCTGGTAGACAACGAAAGCTTCTCCAAGGCCGCCAAGCTCAACGCCATCACCCAGTCGGCCGTCAGCCAGCAGCTGCGCTCCATGGAAAAGCATTTCAACGTCCTGATCGTCGACCGCAGCCAGAAGCAGTTCCGGCTCACCCGCGAAGGCCGGAGCCTCTATGAGGCCGCCAAGGACATCCTCAACCGCTACGAGCAGGTCGGCAGCGAGATGCAGGAGATGCGCAAGGTCGTGAGCGGCACGGTCCATATCTCGACCATCGTCTCCATCGGCCTCCACGAGCTCCCGCCCCACGTGAAGTCGTTCATGCAGGAGTTCCCGCATGTCAACGTGCGCGTCGAATATCGCCGCTCGAACCTCGTCTACGAGGACGTGATCTCCAACGCCGTGGACTTCGGCCTCGTCGCTTTCCCGCAGAAGACCCGCCAGGTCGAGATCATCCCCCTCATGGAAGACCAGCTGGTCGCCATCTGCTCGCCCAAGCACAAGCTCGCGGCGAAGAAGGAGATCGACCTCGCCGACCTGCAAGGCGGCAAGTTCATCGGCTTCGACCAGGATATCCCGACGCGCAAGGCGCTCGACCAGTTCTTCCGCGAGCAGCGTATCGAGCTCGAGCCGTCGATGGAGTTCGACAACATCGAGACGCTCAAGCGCGCGGTGGAAGTCGACGCCGGCGTGGCGCTTGTCCCCGAGGGCACCATCCGGCAGGAGGTCGAGCAAGGCACGCTCGTCATGCTCCGCCTGCGCGACCGCCGCGTGGCGCGTCCGCTGGCCATCCTGCACCGCAAGGGCCGTGTCCTGACGCCGGCCATGAAGCGCTTCATGACGCACCTCATGAACAGCGCCGGCGGCAAGGCTTCGGCCTGATCAGACGCGGCGACGGGACGCCCGGGACGCGACCGCGAAGCCCGGCAGCGCCTGCGCGCACAGCATCCCCGTTCCCAGCCAGAGCAAGGCCTGGTCGGCCGGTGAACGGAGGGCCGTCGCGGCAAGCCCCCACCAGAGCAAGGCCCCGAACAAGGGCGCCCAGTCGCGGCGCAACGCCGCGCGGGCGAGAGACCAGGAACCCAGCAGCACCGCCGCCAGGGAGGCGGCCAGCGGAGCGGAGAGCAGCCCGAGGGCGAAGTAAGCGTAGGCGACGAAGCCCAGCGCCACGACGAGACCCGCGAGCACCGCGGCGTTCACGCGAAAGTGCGTGGGCAGCAGGTAAAGCCGCACGCGATGGGCGTGCAGATAATACGCCGACGCCACCACGGCCATCACGAGCGTCAGCGTCCAGACATAGAACAGGCCGCTGATCGGGATCGCGAAGCGGAGGATCGCCCACTGCGCCAGGAAGCACTTCGCCATGATCAGCGACCAGATCGCGCCGAGCCGGTCGGTCACCAGCGACTCGCGGTAGGCGCGTTCGACGGAGAGCGAGAGCTCGGTGTCCTGGGCGGGGGGAAGCGAAGTGACGGGCATGGGGCTACCTGGCCCACAACTTGAGGCTCCGGATCGCGACCGCAACCGAAGGAGGCACTTCTTTCTCCCAGCCGCCTTCGTTCTTGCGGATACGTTCGGCCAAGGTGCGCGGCTGGCAGGCCATCGCCTGGGGGTCCGCCCCGGTGATCGGCACCAGGAAGCCGTTGTTCAGCAGGTGCTGGAAAAGGCCGGCCACCGACGGGCGCATCTGGATGTCCGAAGCGGTGATGACCGAGTCCTCGGCGATGCTGTAGCTCTCCGGGAAGCAGACCTTGCAGGCGACCGGGTCGAGGATGAGGCGGCGGAGCTGATCGCCGCGCATCGGGTAGACCATGACGCGGACCCCGTCCTTGAAGAGGCGGCCGCAGGACTCCAGGACGCCGCCTTCGAGGTGCGTGTAGTGCTCGGGATTGAAAAGGTCGACGAGGTTGTTCATGCCGGCGACCAACGTGATGCTTCCCGTGGTGTGGAGACGGAAATAGGCCGGCAGACGGTACCAGCCGCGATGGCGCGTGACGAGGAGCGGGTGCTGCATCGCGCCGACGAGACGGATCCGGTCGATGAGCTCGGATTCGGGATGCGGATCCGAGCCGATGCACATCTCGAAAAGCGAGATCACGTCCTTGCCGCCTTCGGGCAAGGCCCGCAGCGCGCAGGCCAGCATGTCCTCGTTGACGATCGAGACCGGGCGGAAGGTGCCGCGGGCGACGAGCACCGAGCGCTTGTAGAAATATTCGCTGGGCACCTGAGGGTCGCCTTCCGGACCGAAGAGCACGGCGTCGGTGAGCCCGAGGCGGACGAGCCGCAGGGCGGCGGCGCGATTATCGAAGGCCCCGAAGGCGGGGCCGCTGAAATGGGCGAACTCGACCTCGACGCGGCCGGCGCCGACCTCGTCGACGAGGGCGTTCAGGAAGTTGTCGACGCTGTCGCGGGTGTTGAGGGCGGCGTGGATGAGGTTGACGCCGACGGCGCCGAGGGCGTCCTGCTGGCGGCCGGCATCCTTGTCCCAGAGGCGCAGGTGGAGGATGACCTCGCTCGGCTCCGCCTGAGGCTGGTCCTGGAAGCGGATGCCGATCCAGGAGTGCCCCTGCCCTTTGCCGTCATGCGGGGTGGTCGCGACCGTATCGGCGAAGGCGAAGAAACGGGTCACCGGGCCGCGTTCGGCCTTCAGACGGTCGACCAGCAGGCCGTATTCGTGGTCGAGCATCTGCTCGAGACGCTGGCGAGAGACGTAGCGCTGCGGGTGGCCGTAGATCGCGTCGCTGACGCGCATATCATAGGCCGAGATGCTCTTCGCCACCGTGCCCGAGGCGCCGCCGGCCTTGAAGAAATGACGGACGACCTCCTGGCCGGCCCCGATCTCGGCGAACGCGCCGTAGGCCGACCGGTCGAGGTTGATGGCCAGGGCCTTGCGGGAGGTGGCGGCGCCAGCCGAGGACATGAGCTCTGACATGCGCTGAAACTACCCCCCGAGGCGGGCCGCATCGAGCGGAAAGAGGAAATCAAAAATGAGCTTTTGATTGGCGAAAAGGCATCACGAAAGCATCATTTTGACGACACCCCTCTCCCCGCCTTCCTCCCATGAAAGATTTCTTCAAGTCCGTGTTCGCCTCCGCGCTCGGCACGTTCCTCGCCATCGCCGTCGGCGGCTTCGCGCTGGTCGTGCTCATCGTCACGCTCGCGAGCTCGGCGGGCGGCCACCACGAGTCCGGCGCGGTCTCCGTGAAACCCAAGACGATGCTCGTCATCGGCGGCGACCTCGCGATCAACGACACCCCCGCCCACGGCGCGCCCGGCCTCGACCAGCTCCTGCTCGGCGGCAGCGGCCCCGAGCTCGACCTGCTCCGCGCGCTGGAAGCGATCGACCTGGCCGCCAAGGACCGGAACATCGTCGGCATCCTGCTCAACGGACCGCTCGCCGCCGGCGTCACCCAGAAGGCCGAGATCCGCAAGGCCATCGCCGACTTCAAGGCCAGCGGCAAGCCCGTGATCGCCTGGATCGAGAACGGCACCCAGGGCGAGTACTACCTCTCCAGCGTCGCGGACAAGGTCTACGTCCATGCCGCCGGCGAGCTGGAACTGAAGGGCCTCGCCGCTTATAACATGTATTTCGGCGAATCGCTGAAGCTGCTGGGCATCGGCGTGCAGGTGACGAAGGTCGGGAAATACAAGTCCGCGGTGGAACCCTATCTCGGCGGCGTCATGAGCGAGCCCGCGCGCGAGCAGTCCGAAGCCCTCATGGGCGGCATCTGGAAGCGCGTCCTCGGCGAGGTCGCGAAGTCGCGCGGCCAGCCGGCCGCCGCCCTGACGAAGACGGTGAATTCGGCCGGCATCTACGACGCCCGGAAGGCCGTCGACCTCAAGTTGGCGGACAAAGCCATGCACCGGGACGAGCTCGTGAAACAGGTCCGCGCCGCCGGCGCCGGCGCCGACGAGTCGGGCACCTCCTTCCTGCAGGTTAACCTGCATCGCTACGCCGGCAAGGTGACCTTGCCGCACAGCGGCCCCAGGATCGCGATCGTCTACGCCGAAGGCGAGATCGTCGACGGCTGGGGCGCGCCGGGCGACATCGGCGGCGACCGCCTCGCCCATGACCTGCGCCTCCTCCGCGGCGACAAGCGCATCAAGGCGGTGGTGCTCCGCGTGAACAGCCCGGGCGGCTCGGCCTTCGCCAGCGACGTCGTCGCGCGCGAGGTCGGCCTGCTGAAGAGCCAGGGCACCCCGGTCGTCGTCTCCATGGGCGACGTGGCGGCCAGCGGCGGTTATTACATCGCCGCGAAGGCCAGCCTCATCATGGCCGATCACTCGACGATCACCGGTTCGATCGGCGTCTTCGGCCTCCACTTCAACTATGACGAGCTCGCGAAGAAGGTGCAGCTCGGCACGGACGGCGTGAAGACGGGCCGTTACGCGGACCTGCTCGCCGAGCACCGCGCCGCGACGCCCGAGGAGCTCGCGATCGTGCAGGCCTCCGTGGACGGGGTCTACGAGGATTTCCTGCGCATCGTCGCCGACGGCCGCGGCCTGAAGCGCGACGGCGTGCACGAGATCGCCCAAGGCCGGGTCTGGCTGGGCGAAGACGCCCGCGGGCTGCGCCTGGTCGACAAGCTCGGCGGCCTGCGCGACGCCATCAAGGAGGCCAAGCTGCTGATCAAGGCCGAGGAAGCCGACCTGATCCAGGTGCCGGCCCTGCATTCCGGCCGCGAGAACCTGCTCCAGAAGCTCCTCTCGGACGAGGACGGCGACTCGCCCCTCTTCGCCAAGGCCTCCGCGGATCCGGCCAAGGATTTCCTCAAGGCCAACGCCAAGTGGCTGCGCTCGATCCGCGCCCTGAACGACCCCAAGGGCGTCTACCTCACCTGCCCGCTCGTCCCGGACCGCCGCTGACCGGGCTCAGGGCTTCTTCGGCATCTGGGCCTTGGCCTCCGGAAGCCAGCCTTGGAGCTGCTTCACGCGGGTGGTGTCGGACGGATGCGTCGAAAGGAATTCCGGGGTCTTGCTGCCGGCCTTGGCGAAGCGGCTCCAGAAAGCCGGGGCGGCCTCGGGATTATAGCCTGAGCGGGCCATGAACAGCAGACCGAGATGGTCCGCTTCGGATTCGTGGCCGCGGCTGAAAGGAAGCAGGATGCCATACTGCGCGCCGATGCCCACGGCGGCCATCCAGGAGGAGCGGGTCTTCGCCGAGGAGTTCTTCGTGGCCTCGTCGGCGACGGCGGCCGCGATGGCGACGCCCATCGCCTGGGAGACGCGCTCGGAACCATGGCGGCAGATGACGTGGGCGACCTCGTGTCCGAGGATCACCGCGATATCGTCGTCCGTCGGCGCATAGGCGAACATGCCTGAGTTGAAACCGATCTTGCCGCCGGGCATCGCGAACGCGTTGGGCGTCTTGTCGTCGATGATGGCGAACTCCCATCTCGAGGAAGGCGGCAGGACGCCGGCCTTGTCGTCGCGGCGGGCCGAGGCGACGATCTTCAGGCCGATTTCCCTGACCTTGGAGAGGCGCGGGTCGTTCGGAAGCTTCTTCATCTTCGAGAACTCCGCGGCGGACATCGAGGCGACTTCCGATTCGTCGACGAGGATGAACTGGGAACGGCCCGTGATCGGCACGTTCTGGCAGCCGACGAAGGCGAGAGCGGACAGGAGCAGGAGGAGCGGGCGCATGGGGGAAATCAGGACTTGGCCGACTCCGGGCCCGCCGGGCCGCGCGGTTCGTCGACGTAGTACTTGCGATAGGAAGAGTCGTAGGAATCCGTGTAGGCGGAGGCCATGCGCAGCGACATCGCGTTGAGCACGACGCCCAGCAGCGGGGCCTGGGCCTCGCGCAGGCGGGCCAGGCAGGAGGTCGCGTTCCGCAGATTGACCGTGTTGTAACGGACGACGTAGAGGACGCCGTCGACCTTCGGGAGAAGGTGGAGCGCGTCGGAGACGGCGCCGATGGGCGGCGAGTCGATGAAGATGCGATCGTAGCGTTCCTTCAGTCCTTCGATCATCGCAAGGAACTTCGGGTTGTTGATGACCTGCGTCGGGTTCTTGCAGCTCAGGCCGACCGGGAGCACGTCCAGGCCGGGCGCGACGTCATGGACGATCGCCTCGTCGAGGGTCATCTCGGCGTTGAACCACTTGCTCAGGCCGCCGTCGCCGGTGAAGCCGAGGGACGGGCCGACGTTGGGCAGGCGAAGGTCGGCGTCGATGACGAGCACTCTTTCCGAATGCTGGGCGAAGATCAGCGCGAGGTTCGTGGCGACGAACGTCTTGCCTTCGCTGGGACGGGTGGAGGTCACCAGGAAGACGCGGGCCTTCGAGACGGCCGGATTGACCTTAAGCGCGGAGTAGATCGACCGGACCGCCTCCGTGGCGATGCGGTCCTTGTCCTGACGGGCCAGGAGGGCGCGGTCCGGACCGGAAGTATTGGCGACGCGGGGGACGGTGCCGATGAGCGGCAGGCCCAGGGAGCCTTCGACGTCCTTGGCGGACTTGATGCGGTCGTCCAACGTGCCGATGACGATGATCAGCACGATGCCGAAGAGCAGGCCGGAGCCCAGGCCGACCATGGCGGCGAAGTAGTAGTTCTTGTTGATCGGCTTGTCCGAGACGGAGGGCGAGTCCAGGATCGTGATCGAGGTGCTGACGCCCGAGGTCGAAGAACGCAGCTTGGCCTCCTCGTAGCTGAGCTTCATGCGGGCGAGGAAGTCCTCGCTGGCCTTGACGTCCTTGTCGACGCGCTCGAGCTCGACGTTCGCGGCCTGCAGCTTCGAGATCTCCTCCTCCTTGGCGACGAGGTTGCGGAGGATCGCCTCATGCCGGGCCTTGGCGTTCTCCAGGGCGCTCCGGCGGGACTTGATCGCCTGCGCGACGGCCTCGGCCAGCTGTTTTTCCAACTGCTTGAGGGCCTCGCGTTCGGCGACGAGCTTGGGGTGCTGGTCCGTGTAGGTCTCCGTCATCTGGCTGATGCGAATCTTGGAGGCGCTGATCGCGGTCTGCGTCGCGGCGACGTCGGTGTCGGCGCGGATCTGCGGGATGTCGCCGAGCGGGCGGTTCTCCTTCTCGTAGCTGGCGATCACCGAGACCAGGATCTCGTTCTCGTCGATCTGCTTGCGGGTCTCCTCGCGGTCCTTCACGAGCACGGACCGCTCCGTGGTGAGGGTATTGGTGTCCTTGGCGATGGAGAGGAGCTTCTGGCTCTTGATCAGGTCGTTCTTCTGCTCGTAGAGACGGCGGACCTTGTCCTCGAGCGTCTCGATCTCGATGCGGGCCTTCTCCACGAGAGGGTTGGACACCATCAGGCGGTCGTCCTCGCTGTACTTCTTGATGGATTCGCAGAAGAGGCGGGCGACCTGGCGGGCGAGGTCGCGGTTCGGGTGGGTGAAGTCGACGTTGATCACCAACGTCTGGCGCTGCGGATTGATGCCACGCTGCTTGGCGAAGACCTCCTGTTCCGTGAGCGGTCCGGAGAAGATGTTGCCGGCCTGGTAAGGCTCCAGGACCTTCTTGCGCTCGGCGGCGGTGAGCCGCTTGGACACGCCCTCGATGATGTTCGCGCTGCGCATCGCCTCGACGGCGGTGAAGAAGTCGTCGTTCGAGACGATCTTGAAGTTGTCATCCGCCGCGGAGGAGCCGCCGTTGATGTTCGGGGCGAGGCGGAAGACGCGCAGGCGGCCGGTGGCGCGGTATTCCGGGACGGTGTTGAAGGTGTTGAGCAGGGCCAGCGTGAGGAAGACGAGGGTCGACAGCAGGATCCACCAGTAACGCTCGCGGAGCATCAGCAGGTAATTATGGATCGGGTTGCCCTCCCCTGCTCCGCCGCGGTTGTACGAGCCGTAGGCGCCATAGCCGGCGCCATAGGCCCCGTAGCCCTGGCCGTAGCCGCCATAGGAACCATAACCGCGGTTGCCGCCGCGAGCAGGCTCGGGCGGGCGATTGTCAGACGTGGGTTCCGGGGTGGCCATGAAAAGGGATCAGATACGGCTGTCGCGGACGTAGATCTGGTCTTCGTCCTCGAGGATGAAGTCGGGCTCGTCGCCGTCGTCGATCCGGCGGACGTCCTTGGAGATGACCAGCGGGGATCCGTCGCGCGTGCGCTTGATGGTCACGTCGGAGCGATTGCCGCGCGGCAGTACGCCGCCGGCCATGGCCAGGGCCCGGCCGAGGGTGAGCGTCTCTTCGGGCGGGATGGACACCGGGCCGGGCTTACCGACGTAGCCGGACACGTAGACACGGCGTTCGGCGTAGGTGACGATGGAGATCGTGACCTGCGGCTTCTTGAAATAGACGCGGAACTGGTTCGAGAGCTCGACCTGCGCCTGCGTCAGGGTGAGGCCGGCGACGGGCACCAGTTTCTTGAGGAAGGGGATGTCGACCGTGCCGTCGGAGTTGATGCGTCGCTCGATCTGGGTGTCCGGCTCGTTGATGACCAGGACGCGGATGAAATCGCGGGCGCGGAGGCGGTAGCTGTTCTGGCTACCGGCGGGGTCGGGCAGCGTCGTCGGCGTGGCCACGACGTAGTCCGCGGCGGGCGAAGGGGCGGCGACGGCGGCGGCGGCCGGTGCCGGGACCGCCGCGGCCGGAGCGGCGACGGGCGCCGCGGTCGCGGAAGGATCGGAAGCGCCCTGACCGAGCGTGAGGACGTTTTCCGGCTCAAAGGCCGCCGACGTGACCGGCGCGGGTCCCGAAGCAGCGCAGGCGGCCAGCAGGACGGCGGCGCAGCAGGCACCGAGCAGGCTTTTCAAGACGGAAGACATGGAGGTAAATTAGGGAGACCGGGCCTGCCGGTCAACCGGTCCTGCTCAACCGCACGCGGAGGCCCGGGCCTCAGTAACGGAAGGCCGCCGACAGCGTGAAGGTGTTCGAGGTGTAGGTCGAAGCGGCGGCGGTGGCGGTGGAGTCGTTCAGGCTGTAGTTCGCCTGGAAGCTCAGGTGCTTCGAGTACTTGTAGTCCGCGCCCAAGGCGTAGACGTAGGTGTCGACCTGGCTGGTGCTGGCGTGGACGTCGCTCTTGGTGGCCGAAAGGTTGAAGTTGAGGTCCTCGGAGGCGTTGTAGGCGATGCCGTAGGTGTAGTTCTTCGAGGCCATCTGGCTGTTGGTCGAGGAGGCCGTGACGTCACGGGAAAGCGTCAGCGAGTGGCTGAGCCGCTCGGTCAGGGTGTGGCTCAGGTTGACCGAGTAGGAGAGATCCGAGTCGTTGGCCGCGCTGTCGTAGTGGTACTGGGAGTAGCCCACGCGGACGTTACCGTTGAGCTTGCCGGATTCGGTGAGCTGGCCCTTGGCGGTAAGGCCCGCGAAGTTCTTCACGAGCTGCTTGTAGGTGAGGGCCTGACGGGCCGCGCCCGCTTGGCTGTAATAAGGAGCGGCCGAGTAATCGGTCACGTCATGCTGCAAGGCCAGGCCGAAGCTGAGCTTCTCGAAGGCCTGGTAATCGAAGCTCAGGGGCATGGACTTCGTGTTCAGCTCGGTCAGCGTATTGGTGTTGTAGACATAGCTGCCGGGGTTACCGGTCTTCACCGGGTCGAGGTAATGATTGTAGCTGTTCGAGTAGCCGAGGCCGACGCTCAGCTTCTCGGTCAGCTTGTAATCGGCGCGGAACGAGTGGGAATAGCTGGCCTGACGGACAAGGGTGGCGCCGAGAAGGCCGCCGAGTCCCTGCATCTGCAGGTCGTCGTTACGCGCGGTCACGCGGTAGGAAGAATCGACGGAAAGGGAGAGCGGACCGCCGTCGGCGAAGCGGACGCCGAGGGAGAGCGCGTCGCGGGAATCCTCGAGGTCGGACAAGGCCTTGTCGGTGAAGTTGACGTAGGTGCGCTTGGCCGAGACCGTGGCGGAAAGAGCGGAGTCCTTGCCGTACTCGAGGAGGAAGCCCGGGGTGACCATCCAGCTCGTGGCCGAGGTCTTGGTGGAGCTGGAGTACAGGTTGTCGGTGACTTCGAGGCTGGCGGCGGAGTCGAAGTAGACGTCGCAGTCGTTGCCGATCTGGATGAGCGGCGAGGTAGGGATCCAGTTGGCGCCTTGGACCAGGGCGGAGACGGTGAGGGCCGAGGCAGCGATGAGGAAGCGGGACATAGGGGTGTCTTGGGGTTGGTTCAGGGATAGGCAAAACGCAGGGAGGCATCAACCCCCAAACAAGGCGGAAGACCCCTAAAAACAAAGACCCCACCCTTTCGGGCGGGGTCTGTCGAACCGACCTTTGCCAGGCCTTAGGCCGGGGTCGGGGTCTGGAAGACGCGGATGCGACGGTAGGCAGGCAGACCGGTGCCGGCGGGGACGAGGTGACCCATGATCACGTTCTCCTTGAAGCCGGTCAGGTTGTCGCGCTTGGCCATCGTGGCGGCGTCGGTCAGGACTCGGGTCGTCTCCTGGAAGGAGGCGGCCGAGATGAAGGACTCGGTCTCGAGGGAGGCCTTGGTGATGCCAAGGAGGATCGGCTCGGACTCGGCGATCTGACCGCCGCGCTCGTTGATGGAGCGGTTGTTCTCCGCGAGGAGAGTGCGGTCGACCTGTTCGCCCCAGAGGTAATCGGAGTCGCCCGGCTCGGTGATGCGGACCTTGCGGAGCATGCGCGAGACGATGATTTCGATGTGCTTGTCGTTGATCACGACGCCCTGGGTGCGGTACACCTTCTGAATCTCGGTGATGAGGTAGTCCTGCACCTTGGACTGGCCCAGGATGTCGAGGATGTCGTGCGGGTCGACGGCGCCGTCCGTGAGGACCTGGCCCTGCTTCACCTTGTCGCCGGCGGCGACGATGATGTGCTTGCCGTGCGGGATGAGGTGCTCCTCTTCGCGACCGATGGAGTCGGCGATGACGAGGCGCTTCTTGCCGCGGATGGAAGGCTCGAAGCGGACCGTGCCGTCGATCTTGGCGATCTCGGCGGCGTCCTTCGGAGGACGGGCCTCGAAGAGCTCGGAGATGCGCGGCAGACCGGCGGTGATGTCCTGGGTCTTGGCGGCCTGGCGGGGGATCTTGGCGACGATGGAGCCGCGGCTGACCTTGTCGCCTTCGTCCACTTCGACGCGGGCGCCGGCGGGGATCGAGAAGGAACCGACTTCCTTGCCGTTGGCGCCGATGATCTGAATCTGGGGATTCTGCTCGTCGGAGTGCTCGATGACGGACTTGTAGAACGTGTTGTTCGACGGGTCGCGCTCCTCGGTGAAGGTCACGCCGGAGATCATGTCGACGAGGCGGATCTTGCCGTCGCCGTTGGCGATGATCGGGGTGGAGTTAGGATCCCAGGCGGCGATGAGGACGCCCTTGTCGACGGGCTTGCCGTCTTCGACGCCGACGACGGAGCCGGCGACGATGCGGTATTCCTCGGTCGGCGAACCGGCCTCGTTGAGGAGGCGGATGGAGCCGTTGCCGTTCACGGCGATGAACTTGTCGCCCACGACGACCGTGGTGAGGTCGACGTACTGGACGAGGCCCTTGCCCTTGGACTTGATCTCAGGGGTCTTCAGCTGGGCGACGCCACCGATGTGGAACGTACGCATGGTCAGCTGGGTGCCCGGCTCACCGATGGACTGGGCGGCGATGATGCCGACCGCGGTGCCGCGTTCGACCATGCGGCCGGTCGAAGGATCGAGGCCGTAGGAGGTGGGCGGGATCGCGTTCACGTTCATGTGCGTGAGCGGAGAGAGGACCTTGACGCGGTCGAGACCGACGGTCTCGATGCGCTTGGCGGCGACTTCGTCGATGAGCTCGCCGGCCTTCACGATGACCTCGGAAGGATTGAGCGGGTTCGTGACGTCCTCGGACGGGCAGCGGCCGACGATGCGATCGGAGAGGGAGACGAGAAGCTCGTCGCCGTCGTAGATCGGGGTCTTCCAGACGCCGTTCGGGATATGGACGTGGACACGGTCGACGCCGGCGTCACGAAGCTTGGCGATGAGCTCTTCGGTGAGAGGAGCTTCGGACTTCGCGAGGACCTTGGCGGCGCCGGACGGATTCGGGACGTCGGCGGCCAGGTGACGGCCGAGGGCGGCGTCGCCGAGCGTGACGACTTCGGAGCCAGGGGCCACGTCGCGGGAGTCCGTGACGATGACGTCCATGGCGACGTCGCAAAGCTTACGGGTCATGTAACCGGCGTCGGCGGTCTTCAGCGCGGTGTCGGACAGACCCTTACGGGCGCCGTGCGTCGAGATGAAGTACTCGAGGACCGAGAGGCCTTCGCGGAAGGACGAGAGGATCGGGCGTTCGATGATCTCGCCGGACGGCTTGGCCATCAGGCCTCGGGCGCCGCAAAGCTGCTTCACCTGGGCCTTGTTACCACGCGCGCCGGAGTCCATGAGGACGTACACCGGGTTGATGAGCATGCGGTGGGAGTGGCGAGGATCGCCCTTCTTCACGCCGGCCACCTTCGCGGACTGCGACAGCGTCGTGTACACCGACTGCGCGATGGCGTCGGTGGCGCCGGACCAGGTGTCGACGACCTTGTTACGACGTTCGTCGTTGGTGATCGTGCCGGATTCGTTCTGGCGCTGGAATTCGCGTACCTTGGCGGTGGCTTCGCGGACGAGGCCTTCCTTCTCCTTCGGGTAGATCATATCGTTCACGCCGATGGAGATGCCGGCCTTGGTCGCGATGCGGAAGCCGGTCTCCTTGAGCGCGTCGAGGACCGGGATCGAAGCCTCGCGTCCGCAATACTTGTAGGTCTTCAGGATCAGGTCGCCGAGCTGGCCCTTCTTGACGGTCTCGTTGAAGAAGCCGAGCTCGGAAGGCCAGATGGTGTTGAAGATGATGCGTCCGACCGTCGTGACGATCGTGCTGCCGTTCGGGTCGCCATGGACCGTCTTGCGGTTGAAGTCCGGGTTGGCGTAGCGGACCCAGTCATGCAGGTGGAGCGAGCCTTCGGCTTCGGCGAAGGTCGCCTCGGACACGGAGCCGAGCACCGGCAGGTGGGTGTTGGCCGCCGGCTTGTCGGCGGGCTCGAGCGTCAGGTAGTAGGCGCCGAGCACGATGTCCTGGGACGGCGTGAGGATCGGCTTACCGCTGGACGGCGAGAAGATGTTGTTCGTGGACATCATCAGGAGCTTGCACTCCATGATGGCTTCCAGGGACAGCGGGACGTGGACGGCCATCTGGTCACCGTCGAAGTCCGCGTTGTAAGCGGTACAGACGAGCGGGTGGAGGCGGATCGCGTCACCCTCGATGAGGATGGGCTCGAAGGCCTGGATGGACAGACGGTGGAGCGTCGGCGCGCGGTTGAGGAACACCGGGTGACCCTTGGTCACTTCTTCCAGGATATCCCAGACCTCGGGCTTCTTCTGCTCGATGTGCTTGCGGGCGCCGCGGACGGTGTGGGCGAAGCCCAGTTCCTTGAGGCGGCGGATGATGAAGGGCTCGAAGAGGACGAGGGCCATCTTCTTCGGGAGACCGCACTGGTTGAGCTTGAGCTCAGGACCGATGACGATGACGGAACGACCGGAGTAGTCGACTCGCTTGCCGAGGAGGTTCTGGCGGAAGCGGCCATGCTTACCCTTCAGCATGTCGGAGATGGACTTCAGCTGACGGTCGCGGTCCTTGACCGGCTTGCCGTGGCGTCCGTTGTCGAGGAGGGCGTCGACGGCTTCCTGGAGCATGCGCATCTCGTTATGGATGATGACGTCGGGCGTCTTCATCTGGATGAGCTGCTTCAGGCGGTTGTTGCGGTTGATGACGCGACGATAGAGGTCGTTCAGGTCGGAGGTGGCGAAGCGGCCGCCTTCGAGAGGAACGAGCGGACGGAGGTCCGGCGGGATGACCGGGAGCACCGTCAGGATCATGTGCTCGGGGCGCTTGCCGGAGGCCAGGAAGCCCTGGATGATCTTCATGCGGCGAGCGATCTTCTTCTTGATCTGCTTGGAGCGCGTGGAGCGGAGCTGGTCGCGGAGGTTCTCGACCGTGGAGGCGAGATCCATCTTCTTGAGGAGCTGCTGGAGGGCTTCGGCGCCCATGCGGGCCTTGAAGGCGTCAGGGCCGTGCTGCTCGACGGCGCGGCGGTAGGATTCCTCGTCGAGGAGCTCCTTCTCTTCCATGCCGGTGGCGCCCGGGTCGACGACCAGGTACTTCTGGTAGTAGATGACCTGCTCGAGCTGGCGGGTGGTCATGTCGAGCATCAGCGACAGACGGCTGGGCATGCTCTTCAGGAACCAGATATGGGAGACCGGGATGGCGAGGCGGATGTAGCCCATGCGCTCACGACGGACGCGGGAGACGGTGACTTCGACGCCGCACTTGTCGCAGACGACGTCCTTGTACTTCACCTTCTTGTACTTGCCGCAGTAGCATTCGTAGTCGCGGACCGGACCGAAGATGCGCTGGCAGAAGAGGCCGTTCGGCTCGGGCTTGAACGAACGGTAGTTGATGGTCTCAGGGCTCTTTACTTCCTTGAGGCCCTTGACCTTGCGGTTGCCGTGTTCGTCGAGCTCGTCGAGGAACTGTTCGCCCGTCCACTGGACGATCTCCTCGGGAGAGGCGATCGAGATGGAGACGAAATCGAAGGACTGTTCCTTCGTCTCGTTGGCGGTGAACTCGGGGGTGTGCTCCGGGTGAATCATGTCTGTTAAGGTCTAGGTGTGGTTACGTCGGACGCTCAGTTACGATCCGGGGTGGGGGCGGTGGTGGAGCCGAGGCGGACATCCAGGCACAAGGCCTGCATCTCCTTCATCAGCACGTTGAAGGACTGCGGAGTGCCGCTGACGAGGGTGTTGTCACCCTTGACGAGCTGCTCGTAGATCTTGGTGCGGCCGGCGACGTCGTCGGACTTGACCGTGAGGAGTTCCTGCAGCGTGTAGGCGGCGCCGTAGGCTTCGAGGGCCCAGACTTCCATTTCGCCGAAACGCTGGCCGCCGTACTGTGCCTTGCCGCCCAGGGGCTGCTGCGTGATGAGGCTGTACGGACCGGTGGCGCGGGCGTGGATCTTGTCCGCGACGAGGTGGTTCAGCTTCATCATGTAGATGTAGCCGACGACGACGTCCTGGTCGAACGCTTCGCCGGTGTGACCGTTGATGAGCATCGCCTTGCCCGTCTCGGGGAGTTCGGCCTGCTTGAGGTATTCGCGGATCTGCTTCTCGGGGATGCCGTCGAAGATGGGGGTGGCCATCTTCAGGCCGAGCTTGGAGCAAGCCCAGCCGAGGTGCGTCTCGAGGACCTGGCCGACGTTCATTCGGGAAGGAACGCCGAGAGGATTGAGGCAGATGTCGACGGGCGTGCCGTCGGCGAGGTAAGGCATGTCTTCGACCGGGACGATGCGGGCGACGACGCCCTTGTTGCCGTGACGTCCGGCCATCTTGTCGCCGACCTGGATCTTACGCTTGGTGGCGATGTACACCTTGACGTTCTTGATGGCGCCGCCTTCGTCGATGCCCTGTTCGATGGCTTCGACCTTGCGGGCGCGCTCCTGCTCAAGCTCGTCGAAGCGGCGGTGGTAGCCGTCGACGATCTGGCGGATCTTCTGCTTCACCGGCGAGTCGTTCATCTCGATGGAACGAGAGACGGAGGCCAGGCGGCGGAGGAGGGTCTTGGTGATCTTGCGGTTGGCCGGGATGATGGCTTCGCCGGTCTCGGAGTTCTTGACGTCGAGCGGGATCTTCTCGCCGAGGAGGATGTTCGAGAGGGACTCGGTCATCTCCTCGCGGAGGCGGGAGTCGGCCGTGCGGTACTCTTCGTTGACCTTCTTCAGGGCGCGGCGCTGGTCGTTGGGCGAGAGGCGGCCGTCGTCCTTGTCGGTACGGGAGGAGACCTTGACGTCCATGATGATGCCGGAGATGCCGGAGGGCACGCGGAGGGAGGTGTCCTTCACGTCGCGGGCCTTCTCGCCGAAGATGGCGCGGAGCAGCTTCTCTTCGGGGGCGAGGTCGCCTTCGGACTTCGGGGTGATCTTGCCGACGAGGATGTCGTCCGGCTTCACCTCGGCGCCGATGCGGATGACGCCGTCGCGGTTGAGGTTGCGCAGGGCTTCCTCGCCGAGGTTCGGGATGTCGCGGGTGATCTGCTCGGGCCCGAGCTTCGTGTCACGGGCGGTGACTTCGAATTCCTCGATGTGGACGGACGTGAAGACGTCGTCCTTGAGCATGCGTTCGGAGAGCAGGATCGCGTCTTCGAAGTTGTAGCCGTTCCACGGCATGAAGCCGACGAGGACGTTGCGTCCGAGGGCGAGCTCGCCCTTGTCGGTGGCGGCGCCGTCGGCGATGATGTCGCCCTGCTTGACCTTGTCGCCGCGGCGGACCAGCGGACGCTGGTTGAAGCACGTGGAGGAGTTGGTCTTGAGGAACTTGCGGAGGTCGTAGACGTAGACGCCCTTGGCCGGCTCGCTCTTGAACTTCTTGTTCTCGAGCTGGGCGGGGGCGACTTCGCCGTCCTTGGTGACGATGATGCGACGGGAGTCGGCGGCGGCGACGATGCCGGGGCCTTCGGCGACGACGACGGTCTTCGAGTCGATGGCGACGCGGCGCTCGAGGCCGGTACCCACGAACGGGGCTTCGGTCACGACGAGGGGCACGCCCTGGCGCTGCATGTTGGAACCCATGAGCGCGCGGTTCGCGTCGTCATGTTCCAGGAACGGGATGAGGGCGGCGGCGACGGAGACGACCTGCTGGGGCGAGACGTCCATGTAGTCGACGTCTTCCGGATCCACTTCGAGGATGTCGTCGCGGAAACGGACGGTCACCTTGCCCTTCAGGCGGGAGGCGTCGTCGAGCTCGGAATTGGCCTGGGCGACCTTGAACTTCTCTTCCTGGTCCGCGGTCATGAATTCGACCTGGCTGGAGACCTTGCCGCGCACGACCTTGCGGTACGGGGCTTCGATGAAGCCGAACTCGTTGATGCGCGAGTAGGTGGAGAGGGAGTTGATGAGGCCGATGTTCGGACCTTCGGGGGTCTCGATCGGGCAGATGCGGCCGTAGTGGGACGGATGGACGTCGCGGACCTCGAAGCCGGCGCGGTCGCGGTTGAGGCCTCCGGGCCCGAGGGCGGAGAGACGACGCTTGTGCGTCAGCTCGGCCAGCGGGTTGATCTGGTCCATCAGCTGGGACAGCTGGCTGCGGGCGAAGAACTCGCGGATCGAATTGCCGAAGGGCTTCGGGTTGACGAGCTTCTGCGGGGTGATCGAGTCGACGCTCTGGTCGTACTCGTTGATGCGGGCCTTGACCGTCTTGACGACGTTCTTGAGGCCGGCGCGGCACTGGTTGGCGAGGAGCTCGCCGACGTTGCGGACGCGGCGGGAACCGAGGTGATCGATGTCGTCGATCGCGCCGTCGCCGGCGCTCAGCTTGCAGAGCAGCTTGGTGGCTTCGACGATGTCCTCAGGGGTGATCGTGCGGGTGTCGAGGGACACGTCGAGGCTGAGCTTCTGGTTGAGCTTGTAGCGGCCGACGCGACCGAGGTCGTAACGGAGCGGATCCTGGAAGAGGCGCTGCATGTGGGCGCGGGCGCCCTTGACGTTGACGGGTTCGCCCGGGCGGAGCTTGCGGAAGATCTCCTTGAGGGCTTCTTCCTCGTTACGGACGGCGCCGATGTCCTTACGGAGCGAGAGGATGATGGAGCCGTTGTCAAAGGCGGTGTCGAAGACGCCGAACTTCTGCTTCGGGAGCTGCTTGTGGATCTCCTTGAGCGTCTCGCGGGAGAGCTTGTCGTACTGCTTGGCGACGACCTTGCCGGTCTCGACGTCGACGATCGGGTCGGCGTAGACGAGCTGGGAAAGCTCTTCCGGATCGAGCTCGAGGGCGGCCTTGGCGGTCAGCTCGCGGTGCTGGTAGAAGAGGGCCAGGATATCCTTGTCGTCCTTGTAACCGAAGGCGCGGAGCAAGGTGGTGACGAGGAACTTGCGACGGCGGCGACGGCGGTCGAGGTAGACCCAGAGGAGGTCGTTCTGGTCGAACTGGACTTCGATCCAGGTGCCGCGGTCAGGGATGATGCGGAACGCGTGGAGCATCTTGCCGCTCGTGTGGGCGGACTCCTCGAAACAGATGCCCGGGGAGCGGTGGAGCTGGGAGACGACGACGCGCTCGGCGCCGTTGACGATGAAGGAGCCGCGGTCGGTGATCATCGGGATCTCGCCCATCAGGATCTCTTCGTCCTTGAATGCGCCCTTCTCACGGAGGCGGAGCTTGAGCATCACCGAGATCGCGTAGGTCGTGCCTTCGCGGATGCACTCGAGCTCGGTCTGCTTGGGCAGGACCAGGCCGTACTCGAGGTACTCGAGACGGAAGTTGCCGTTGTTGCTCTCCACCGGGAAAGCCTCGCGGAAGACCGCGTCCAGGCCGACGTTCTTGCGGGCGGACGCGGACTGGTCCAGCTGCAGGAAATCGTTGAACGAGAAGATCTGGTTCTCGATCAGGTTGGGCGGAGGGATGACTTCGCGTAGTTTACCGAAGTTTTTGCGCTCTTGAGGCATGGCTGGTGAAGGTGGGCTCGGAGTGTCGGGTGGATTCGGTGGTGCTGACTGGTTTGCCTGGTGGGGTCGGACTAGGCGGCCGTTGGGAAGAAAAAGCGGGGAGGGATCGCCGTACCCGGGAGGGTGCTACCCTCCCCGCTTTGCAGAGATGCGTCGGAAGACGGATTACTTGACCTCGACCTCGGCGCCGGCGGCCTTGAGCTTGGTCTCGATATCCTTGGCTTCGTCCTTGGACACGCCTTCCTTGACGGGCTTCGGGGCGCCGTCGACGAGGTCCTTGGCTTCCTTGAGGCCCAGGCCGGTGATGGCGCGGACTTCCTTAATGACATTGATCGGGGTAGCACCCTTGGCCTTGAGGATGACGTCGAACGTCGTCTTCTCTTCGGCAGGGGCGGCACCGGCGGCGGCGCCACCGGCGGCGACGACGGCGACAGGAGCGGCGGCGGAAACGCCCCACTTGGTCTCGAGGTCCTTCACGAGGTTAGCGATGTCCAGGACGGACTGGGCGCTGAGCCACTCGATGACTTGGTCTTTGGTGATGTTGCTCATGGTATCTGGTTTCCTTGAATGGTTAGCGTCCGATGAAGGACATTTGAGGGCGCGAGGCCCCTAACCGGGGTTCTTTGGATGTGTGTTGTTTTTTGGTTTGGGTTCCCCCCGCTCGGACGCCGCCACATGGCGACGCCTCCGCGAGGAAAGGGGTTAGGCGGCCGGCTCGTCCTTCTGGCGCTTGGCGTCCAGGAGGCGGACGAACTGCGACGCAGGGGTGGAGAGCAGCGAGAGGAGCTGGGCGCGGATGCCGTCGAGGGACGGCAGCTTCGACAGGGCTTCCACTTCGGCCTTGGTGAGGATCTTGGCGTCCAGGACGCCGCCCTTCACCTCGAGCTTGGCGAAGTCCTTGAAGAACGTGACCAGGATCTTGGCGACGCCGGTCGGGTTGTTGCCGCCGGTGACGAGGGCCGTGTGGCCGCTCAGGTGGGCCGAGATGTCCGGGAGCTTCGCCTGCTTGGCGGCGATGTTCAGGATGCTGTTCTTGACGACGTGGTACTCGGCGCCGTGGGCACGGAGCTGGTTACGGACGGCGGTCGCGTTCTCGACGGTGACGCCGGTGAAGTTGGCGAGCAGCAGGTAGTTGGAGCTGGCCAGCTGGGCGGCGACTTCGTCGACGAGGAATTGTTTTTCAGCGCGCATGTTCGTGGGTTCTCTTGGGCGTGGTTAGGTTAGGCGGTCGCGACGGCGGCCGAGTAGGGCTTGAGGTCGACGGCGACGCCGGGGCTCATGCTGGCGCTGATGGTGATCGACTTGATGAAGCGGCCACCGGCGAAGCCGGCGGGCTGGGCCTTCACGAGGGCGGACAGGGCGGCCTGCGCGTTCTCGGTGAGCTGGGCGGCGGTGAACGACTTCTTGCCGATGACGATCACGATGTTGCCGGTCTTATCCATCTTGAATTCGACGCGGCCGGCCTTCACTTCCTTGATGGTCTTCGGGATGTCGTCGGAGACCGTGCCGGACTTCGGGTTCGGCATGAGGCCCTTCGGACCGAGGACGCGGGCGACCTGACGGACGTCCTTCATCGCGGAGACGGTGGAGATGGCGACGTCGAAGTCGAGGAAGCCGCCGTTGACCTTGGCGATCAGGTCGGCGAGGCCGGCGTAATCGGCGCCGGCGGCGAGGGCTTCGGCCGGGTTCTCGGTAAAGGCGAGGACCTTGATCTTCTTGCCGGAACCGTTCGGGAGGGAGACGGTGCCGCGGACCATCTGGTCCGACTGCTTGGGATCGACGCCGAGGAAGGCGGAGATCTCGACGGTTTCGTCGAACTTGGCGCCGGGCATCTTCTTGATGATCTCGGCGGCCTGGTTGACGTCATACTTGGCCTTCAGGTCGGCGACCTGGAGGGCGGCGCGGTAGCGCTTGCTGGGTTGTTTGCTCATAGCGACTTTTGGTCTCCTGCGGGATGCAGTGGTTTTGGTTTGGGTTAGGGTTGGGTGAAATTAACCGACGACTTCGATGCCCATCGAACGCGCGGTGCCGGCGATCATGCGGGCGGCGTTGTCCGGGTTGACGGCGTTGAGGTCCTTCTTCTTCAGCTCGACGATCTCGAGGAGCTGCTTCTTGGTGACCTTGCCGACCTTGTCGCGATTCGGGACCTTGGAGCCGGACTCGATCTTCGCGGCCTTCTTGAGGAGGACGGAAGCGGGCGGGGACTTCAGGATGAACGTGAAGGACTTGTCCTGGTAGACGGAGATGATGACCGGGAGGATCATGCCGGCCTGGTCCTTGGTCTTGGCGTTGAATTCCTTACAGAACGCCATGATGTTGACGCCCTTCGCGCCGAGCGCGGGGCCGACAGGAGGAGCAGGGTTAGCGGCGCCCGCGGGGAGCTGGAGCCTGATTTCGCCGACGACTTTCTTAGCCATGGTGGGTGTTTAGATGGTTGGGTTGGTGAAAGGGATCATTCGCGGTCGTCGCGTTCGACCTGCCAGAACTCGAGCTCGACCGGGGTGGAGCGACCGAAGATGTCGACGGAGACCTCGAGCTTGCCGCGGTCGGCGTCGATCTTGTCGATGTTGCCGGCGAGGTTGGCGAAGGGGCCGTCGGTGATCTTGACGCGCTCACCGATATTGAAGCTGATCTTGGGGACGACCTTGTCCGCGGCGTCGGCGACCTGCTGGAGGATCGTGTTGATCTCCTCGGTCTTGAGCGCGACGGGGTTCTGGCCGCCGATGAGGCCGATGACGCCGTCGGTCTTGCGGAGGAAGCTCCAGGGAGCCTCGAGCAGCGAACCTTCGTCGTCGAAGAGGCGGGCGCGGACGAAGAGGTACGAAGGATAGAGCTTCATCTCGCTCTCGCGCTTCTTGCCGTTGCGGAAGTCCTTGACGGTCTTCACCGGCATGAGGATCTCGGCGACGAAGTCGCCCATCTCCTCGTCCTTGATGGCCTTGTCGAGCAGGCGCTTCACCTTGCTCTCGTTGTTCGAGAGGGTCTGGAGGGTGTACCAGCGGAAATCAGAGGGAGAGGACATGGTGGGATCAGCGCACGAGCTTGGTCGCGAACTGGACGAAGTTGGAGAGGGAGAAGTCGCAGAGGAAGACGACGGCGCCCAGGAGGGCGACGGCGGCGATGACGACCAGCGTGGAGTCGGCGAGCTCCTTGGCGGTGGGCCACGAAGCCTTGACGAAGACCTCGGTGATGGTCTCGTTCCAGAATGCGCGGAGGCGTCCGAGGAAGCTGAACATGGTGCTGGTGGTGATGTGGTGAGAGTGGCAGGACGGGAGGGAGTCGAACCCACAACCAACGGTTTTGGAGACCGCTACTCTGCCAATTGAGCTACCGTCCTGTACTGGTGGTTAAAGAGACGAATGCCGGGGCCCTTTTTAGGGGGCCTCGGCACCGTAGTAGGTCGTTTTTGGTCAGGAAATCACTTGGTGATTTCGAGGATCTGGCCGGCGCCGATGGTCTTGCCGCCTTCGCGGAGAGCGAAGCGCTGGCCCTTTTCCATCGCGACGGGCTTCTGCAGCTCGATCGTGATCGTGACGTTGTCGCCAGGCATCACCATTTCCACGCCTTCCGGGAGGATCACGGTGCCGGTGGCATCGCAGGTACCGAAGAAGAACTGGGGGCGGTAGTTGTTGGCGAACGAGGTGTGGCGGCCACCTTCATCCTGCTTGAGGACGTAGATCTGGGCCTTGGCCACGGTGTGCGGCTTGATGGAACCCGGCTTGGCGAGCACCTGGCCACGCTCGATCTGGCTCTTTTCGATGCCGCGGACGAGGAGGCCGACGTTGTCGCCAGCCTGGCCCTGGTCGAGCTCCTTGCGGAACATTTCGACGCCGGTGACGGTGGTCTTGAGGGTGTCGCGGAGACCGACGATTTCGATTTCTTCGCCGACCTTGATGACGCCGCGCTCGATACGACCGGTGGCGACGGTGCCACGACCGGTGATGGAGAAGACGTCTTCGACGGACATCATGAAGGGCTTGTCGGTTTCGCGCTTAGGCTCGGCGATCTCGGAGTCGAGGGCGGCCAGGAGGTCCTGGATGGACTGTTCGCCTTCCGGGGTGCCTTCGAGGGCGGCGGTGGCGGAGCCACGGACGATCTTGGCGGTGTCGCCTTCGTAGTTGTACTTGTTGAGGAGGTCGCGGACTTCCATCTCGACGAGGTCGATCAGGTCAGGCTCGGAGAGGTCGACCTTGTTGAGCCAGACGACGATCTTCGGCACGCCGACCTGGCGGGCGAGGAGGATGTGCTCCTTGGTCTGGGGCATGACGCCGTCGGCGGCGGAGACGACGAGGATCGCACCGTCCATCTGGGCGGCGCCGGTGATCATGTTCTTGACGAAGTCGGCGTGGCCCGGGCAGTCGACGTGGGCGTAGTGACGGTTGACGGACTCGTACTCGACGTGCGAGGCGGCAATGGTCACGGTCTTGGTGGCGTCACGGACGGTACCACCCTTGGTGATTTCCGCGTAGGACTTGGTCTCGGCCAGGCCGCGACGGGCCTGGACGGCGACGATGGCCGCGGTGGTGGTCGATTTGCCATGGTCAATGTGACCGATGGTACCGACGTTGACGTGAGGCTTGGTGCGATTGAACTTCTCTTTGGCCATGGTTTTTGGTGGTGAGGAGGTGGTTAGGTTTGGTGTGTGGAAAGTGGTGGAGCCCCCGACTGGATTTGAACCAGCGACCTCGTCCTTACCAAGGACGCGCTCTGCCAACTGAGCTACAGGGGCGAACCGTCGACGTACTGAAGACGCGAAGGGAAGGGTTTGAATGACCATCGAAAACCCCACCGTCAAGCGGATTTTTGCAAGGGTTTTACACCCCTTCTTGGGTCACCTAGGGGCCTACGATCAGCCGATACACCCCGGGGGGAAGCAGCCCAGCCCAATCGTTACCAGTTGCCCAGCGCCGGATAGCCGCATCCAGCTCTTTTGAGCCTGAATGTCTCACTTCACTCCCCAAGGGGGCCTTTCCAAAGGAATCCACGCTCAAAATGACCTCAAAATGAGACTTAAATGGGGAACTATTAGATATAAATTCATCTTTTTTCCCATTTTTATGATTAAAATGGGTTATTTTCCCACTAATAATGGGCTTCAATCCCCCACTCATAGGGTAAACCTCGAAGAAACCTGCCCGCGGAGAGAGCCCGTCCCCAGCGTACCCCTGGGAGCCGAAGGTGGTAAAAGGGGCGACCTCGGCCAAGGAGACAGCCTTGGCAGGCAAAGGCACTTCCGGGCGCGGGACCTTGAGGGTAGAATCCTGAACCTTAGAGCGCGCGGGATCGAACTGGAGGGCCGGGGCGAATCTGGCGAAAGGCGCGTCCTCGGGCTGACCGACCTCGGAGCGCCCTACCCCGCCCAACGCCGACTTCGAGGGAAAGTAGACGGCGGAGGTGTCGAGCAGGACGACGCTTTCGGTGCGGGCGTCTCCGGGAACGACCAAGCGGACGCCGTTCGCCAAAGGCTGGGCCGGATCATTGCCGCCGGCCCCGGGCTTGAAGACGACCAAGGTGAGCACGAAAAGCCCGAGCCCGCAGATCAGCGCGGTACGGGTCAGCGGCGGGATGCGGCCGCCCGTCAGGTTGCGGAATGTGGAGAGAGCCCGCATGCTCAGCGGTCGAGCGCACGCTCGGCGACCGTCACCCGGGTCAACGAGCCGCGGCCTTCACGGATGTAATTGACGGTCAGGACCTCGCCGGGCTTCCGACGGGAGATCGCCAGGCGCAGCTCGTTCCAGTTCTCGAAAGGCTTGCCGTCCAAGGCCACGATGATGTCGCCGACCTTGAGCCCCGCTTTCGCGGCCGGCATGCCCTCGCTGATGAGCGAGACGCGCACGGCGCCGTTCTTACCGAGGTTGAGCTTGGTGGCTTCGGCGAGGGAAAGGTCCTCGCCCTGGACGCCGATCAGGCCGCGGACGACCTTGCCTGCGTTCGCGAGATCCGTCGCGACGGAAAGAATGAGGTTGGCGGGGATCGAATAGCCTAGGCCGATGTTGCCGCCGGTACCGGACTTGATCGCGGTGTTCATGCCCAGCAGTCGACCCTCGAAGTCGATGAGAGGCCCGCCGCTATTGCCCGGATTGATCGCCGCGTCGGTCTGGATGAAATCCTCGAAAGCCATGCCCATACCCTGCTTGCCCGAGCGGCCGAGCGCGGAGACGATGCCCGAGGTCACGGTCATGCCGGCATCGAGCGGGTTGCCGATCGCGAACACGACGTCGCCCACGCGGGCTTTCTCGCTGTCGGCGAACCTGGCGAACGGCAGGTTACGGCCTTCGATCTTCAGGACGGCGATGTCGCTGCCGGCGTCGACGCCGAGGACCTTGGCGCGGAACTCACGACGGTCCTGCAGCTGGACGATGACGGTCTCGGAGACGCTGACACGGTCGGCCTTCAGCACGACGTGCCGGTTGGTGATGACGAAGCCGTCGGGGTGGATGATGGTGCCGGAGCCCAGTCCGGTCGGCATGAGCGTCTCGCCGGTCTTCTCGTCCTTGAGCACCTTGTCGGGGTCGATGCGCCCACGCAGGCGATTCAGGACGGACTGCGGGATGACCTCGGCGGTGCGGATGCTGACGACCGCCGGCATGATCCGGGAAAGCATGTCGGCATAGCTGGCGCCGGGCGCGGCGCGGTTGATCGGACGGACATCGGTCTCGAAGGAGACGCCGGCCAGGGCCATGGCCGGCCAGAGGACAAGCGCGGTGAGATGACGGAGCATGACCCCGGCATCCTAACCGTCGGACCGCCCAATGCAAGCGACCTCAGCGCGCCATGGTGAACCCGCCACCCGGCTGATTCGGCTCGGCCTCATCGCGCTCCTTGTTGAAGCGCATCGAGAACAGGCGGGTCACGCCCTTCTCCTGCATGGTCGCCCCGAAGATCGCGTCGGCCGCCGAGACGGTGCGCTTGTTGTGGGTGATCACGAGGAACTGGGAGAAACGGGTGAACTCGCGGATGATGTCCGTGAAGCGGTTGACGTTCGCGTCGTCGAGCGGAGCGTCGAGCTCGTCGAGCACGCACAGCGGCGAGGGCTTCACCATGTAGATGGCGAAGAGCAGCGCGACGGCGGTCATGGTACGCTGGCCGCCGGAAAGCAGGGAGATGCCGCGGAGCTTGGTGCCGGGCGGCTGGGCGATGATCTCGATGCCGCTCTCGAGCGGGTCTTCGGCCTGGACCATCGTGAGGTCGGCGGTGCCGCCGACGAAGAGGCGTTCGAAGGTGAACTTGAAGTTCTTGCGGACCTGCTCGAAGGTGTCGGTGAAGAGCTTGAGCGAGGTCTGGTTGAGCTCCTCGATCGCCTTGGTGAGCTCTTCCTTGGCCTTCCAAAGGTCGTCGCTCTGCTTGGTGAGGAAGTCGTGGCGGTCGCGCAGGGAGGAGTATTCCTCGACGGCGACGAGGTTCACGGAGCCCATGCCGGCCATGCGGTCGCGCAGCTCGGCGATCTCGCGGACGAGCGGCGGCCAGTCGGCGGACTCCATCGAGGCGAGGTCCTCCGCGGTCGGTTCGCCACGGCGGACGACGGCCTTGGGGGCCGGGCGGGAGCCTTCTTCGTCGGTCTCCTCGAGGTCGTCGAAGCTGGAGATGCCTTCGGGTTCGCCGTCGGAGAGCCAGAGCTGGAGGCGCCAGTCGACTTCGGCGACGTCGAGCTGATGGTCGGCCTGGACCTTCTCGACGATGAAGCCGCACTGTGAAGTCTGCTCGGCGAGCGAGACCTCGAGTCCCTTGAGGCGGGTGTCGGCGACGCGCAGGCGATCGCGGTCGACGGAAAGCACGCGGTCTTCGGATTCGACGGCCGCGTCGGTCTCGTTGAGGGAGCCACGCAGCTCGTTGAGTCCGGAGTTGGCGGTCTCGACTTCGCCGGCGAGACGAGCGGAGGTCTCGCGAGCGGCGGCGGCCTGGGCCTTCAGCTCGCCGATCAGTTTCTCGTTCTGCTGGGCTTCGATGCGGCGCGAATTCAGGCGGGCGACGGCCTCGGCACGACGTGATTCAAGGTCGGCCAGCTCGCGGCCGACGAGTTCGAGACGCTGGCGCTGCTCAGCGTGGGCGAGGCGGGCTTCGCCGAGGGCGTTGCGACGGAGGTCGGATTCGGCGCGAGCCGCCTCGAGCTGCGTCTCGCCGGAAGTGATCGTCGCGCGCAGTTCGGCCACCTGGGCGTCCTTGGCCGTGAGGGTGACCTGGGCGCGGTCGCGGCGCTGCAGCGCCTCCGACTTCGAGTTCTCGATCTCGGCCAGCTGGCGCTCTTCGCGGGCGATGCGATCGTCCGCGGCGGTCAGGGTCTGGCGGGCGGCGCGCTCATCGGCCTGGGCCACGGAAAGCTCCTGGGCGGCGAACTGGGTGGCGTCGCGGGCGGCCGAGACGTCGAGCTCGTTGGCATCCATGGCGGACTGGATGCCGAGAGCCTTCTCGTTGAGCGTCGTGAGCTGGTCGTTCTCGGACTCGAGGCTGGCGCGGACGGAGCGAATCTCGCTTTCACGGGAGAAGACGCCGGAGCCGGCGTTGGCCGCGGCCTTGCGGGGCTTGCCGGCGTAGACGAGACCGCGACGGTCGACGAGGTCGCCGTCGGTGGTGGCGACGAGGAAGAACTCGAAGCCCGGGTTGGCGCGCCACCAGCTGATGAAATCACCGAGCGACGGGCAGACGTAGCAGCCGTCGAAGAGGTTGGCGACCAGGCGGGCGTGGTCCGCGGACTTGGCCTGCACCGCGGAAGTGGCAGGACGGAGCCAGCCGGGAGCGGCGGAACCGGCACGCGAGGCGGGCGGGGCCTCGACCTGGAAGACCGCGCGACCGAGCTGACGCTCGCCCATCTTGGCGACGATGCCCGGAAGGAATTCGGCGGAGTCGAGGGCGACGGCTTCGGAGGCGGCGCCCAGGATGTTCTCGAGGGCGGCGGCGGCGGAGATGTCGACGACAGTGACGAGGTCGGCGAGCGCGGAGGCCTTGCCGGAACGGAGCTCCTCGGAGAATTCGCCGCGCAGGACGGCCTTGGCGGCTTCGGAGAAGCCTTCGAGACGGGACTGCATCTGCTCGAGCAGGCCGAGCTGGGCGGAAAGCTTGGCGACCTTGCGGTCCTGTTCGGAGATCGTCTGCTGGAGCGCGCGGAAGTCGTTGAGCAGGTCGCGTCCCTTCTCGGTGGCCTCCTGTTCGGCGGTGCGGGCGGCCTGGAGCTCGCCATGGCGGGTCGTGACGACCGCGCCGCACTCGGTGACGCGGCGCTCGAGGGCTTCGCGCTCCTGCTTCGCCTGGCTGAGGGAAGCGGAGAGGTCGACGTGCCGGGACTGGTAGCCGCGGAGATCGACCTCGAGATTGGTGACATCGCCACGGGCGCGGGTCATCTCGCCTTCGGCGACGAGGATGTCCTGGCGGGCGCGGCGGAGCAGGTTCTCGGCCTCGACGACCTGGCGGGCGACTTCCTCGACCTGCGCGGTCTTCTCGCGATAGGCCGCGTCGGTGGCGGAGACGGAACCGGCGGCGGTCGACTTGGCGTCGGAGCTGCCGCGGAGGCGCATCTCGAACTCGGCGATCGAAAGCTCGGCTTCCTGCGCCTCGCGGCGGATCTCGCCGAGGCGGGAGGAAAGGTCGTCGGAACGGAGGTCGGATGTGCGGGCCTCGTTCTCCGCGTTCTCGCGGGCGGTGCGGAGATCGAAGAGGGCCTGCTGGGCGAGCTGGACCTGCTCGGCGAGCTCGGTGCGGCGGGCGCGCATCTGGAGCAGCGCGGCCTCGCGGTCGCGGAGGCCGTCGGTGAGCCCGGTGACTTCGGCGCGGCAGGCCGTGGCGTCGGTCTCGAGCGTGGCCACCTGCGCGCGACGATCGCCGAACTGCTTAGCGTGCCAGGCGAGGTCGAGGTGCGTGAAGCGGTGACGCAGGCGACGGAAGCGCAGCGCCTTGGCGGCCTGGCGGCGGAGCGTGGCGATCTGGCGGCCGACTTCGCTGACGACGTCGGTGATGCGCGCGAGATTGGTGTCGACGCCGCTGAGCTTGTTGAGCGCCTCGCGACGCTGGGCCTTATAGCGGGTGATGCCGGCGGCCTCTTCGAAGAGGTAGCGGCGTTCGGCGGGATTGGCGGAGAGGATCTGGTCGATCTGGCCCTGCACCATGAACGAGTAGGACATGCGGCCGATGCCGGTGTCCATGAAGAGGCGCTGGATGTCCTTCAGGCGGGAAGGCTTGCCGTTGATGAAATAGTCGCTGGCGCCCTCGCGATGGAGGCGACGCATGACCGAGACCTCGGCGAAGGCCGTGCCCAGCTCCTTCTCGCAGTCGGCGAAGATCAGCTCGACCTCGCACTGCGGGAGGGGCTTACGGCGATCGGTACCCGCGAAGATGACGTCCTGCATCGCCGGGGCGCGGAGGGACTTGGCGGACTGCTCGCCCAGGACCCAGCGGATGGCGTCGACGATGTTGGACTTGCCGCAGCCATTGGGTCCGACGACGGCCGTGACCCCGGGACGGAGCTCGATGCGGGTCCGGTCGGCGAAGCTTTTGAATCCGTTGGCGACGATTTCCTTGAGGTACATCGAGGGGTGAACCGAACGATTGGCCTGCCCTACCCCCGCCGCAAGCGTCTAGTGCCCTCCGGGAGGCCCACTTATTCACGGCTTTAAATACCCTTGGATTCGGGGTTGACGAAAGGCCTCCCCCCTTGTTCTTTCGACCCTCCAAACGCTCACATGTCCGTAGAAATCAAGATTCGCAAAGGCGAGACCGTCGACAAGGCTCTCCGCCGCCTCAAGAAGAAGATCGACCGCGAGGGCATCATCAAGGACGCCCGCGCCAAGCGAGGCTTCGAGAAGCCGGCCGAACGCCGTCGTCGCAAGAAGAAGGTCAAGAACTTCAGCGCCTACCTGCGCAAGAAGTGGGACAACGTCTAAGCGTCCGTCCTGACCCAAGCACCCGAAGGCCCGTCATCGCGACGGGCCTTCTGCTTTGGCGGGGTGCCCGCCCGGTGCGGGCAACAAAAAGGGCCGAACCCGGAGGTTCGGCCCTTGGTCTCGGCGAAGCCGACGAGGCTTAGCGGAGGAACAGCAGTTCCTGGTAGGACGGCAGCGGCCAGTATTCGTCGGCGACGATCTCTTCGAGGGCGTCGGCGGCGGCACGGACCTTGAGCATGGCCGGGAGGACCTTATCGCAGGAGTGCTTGGCCTGGGCGTGGGTGTCGGACTTGCTGACGTCGCGGGCGGCGTCGAGCGCGTCGATGGCGGCGGCGAGTTCGTCGGCAAGGCCGATGACTTCCTTACGGAGCTTGCCGCCGGACTTGGTCTTCTCGACCGGGGTCAGGTCAGCGGCGTACTTGAGGGCGGCCGGGAGGAGCAGGGTCTTGGCGATGTCGGAGACGAGCTTCGACTCGGTGTTGACCGTCAGCACGTAGGAGTGCGTGTAGATCTCTTCGCGGGACTCGAGTTCGGCCTTGGAGAGGACGCCCTGGCGCTCGAAGACTTCCACGGAGGACTTGGCGACGATCTCAGGGAGCGCGTCAGGGGTCGTGCGAAGGTTCTTGAGACCGCGCTTGGCGGCTTCCTTGTGCCACTCCTCGGAGTAGCCGTTGCCGTTGAAGATCACGCGTCCGTGCTTGGTCAGGATGTCCTTGAGGACGCCCTGGAGCGCGGAGTTGAAGTCAGAGTTCTTCTTGAGGGCGGCGGCGAGCTCGTCGGCGAGCTTGTCGAGGGAGTCGGCCATGATCGTGTTGAGCACGGTCAGGGGACCGGCGACCGAGAAGGCGGAGCCCACGGCGCGGAACTCGAACTTGTTGCCGGTGAAGGCGAACGGGCTCGTGCGGTTACGGTCGCCGGCGTCCTTCGGGAGGACGGGGAGCGTGTCGACGCCGAGGGTCATGTGGCCGCCCTTGCGGGAGGTCGAGGCGGAGCCGCTCTTCTTCACCTGCTCGATGACTTCGTTGAGCATGTCGCCCAGGTAGATCGAGATGATGGCGGGAGGAGCTTCGTTGGCGCCGAGGCGATGGTCGTTGCCGGCCGAGGCGACGGAAGCGCGGAGCAGACCCTGGTGGAGGTCGACGGCGCGGATCACGGCGGAGCAGAAGGTCAGGAACTGGGCGTTCTCGTGCGGGCTGTGGCCGGGCTCGAGGAGGTTGCCGACGCCGGAGCCGCCGATGGACCAGTTGACGTGCTTGCCGGAACCGTTGACGCCCGCGAAGGGCTTCTCGGCGAGGAGGCAGACGAAACCATGCTTGGTGGCGACGCGGCGGAGCAGCGTCATCGTGAGCATCTGGTGGTCGTGCGCGACGTTGGCGGATTCGTAGATCGGAGCCACTTCGTACTGGGCCGGAGCGACTTCGTTGTGGCGGGTCTTGATCGGGATACCGAGCTTGAAGCACTCGCGCTCGGTTTCCATCATGCAGGCGAGCACGCGATCAGGGATGGTGCCGAAGTACTGGTCTTCGAACTCCTGGCCCTTGGCCGGCTTGGCGCCGAAGAGGGAGCGACCGCAGGTGTAGAGGTCGGGACGGAGGTGGAAGAGACGGGCGTCGATCAGGAAGTACTCCTGCTCGGGGCCGCACGAAGCGGAGATGTAGCCGTGCTTCTTGCCGAAGAGAGCGAGAACGCGGGAGGCGGCCTTGTTGACGGCAGCCATCGAGCGGAGGAGCGGGGTCTTCTTGTCGAGGGCCTCGCCCTTCCACGACACGAACGCGGTCGGGATGCAGAGCGTGGAGCCGTTCTCCGTGTCGAAGATGTAAGCCGGGGAGGTGACGTCCCAGGCGGTGTAACCGCGGGCTTCGAAGGTGGAGCGGAGGCCGCCGTTCGGGAAGGAGGAGGCGTCGGGTTCGGCCTGGATCAGCGCCTTGCCGGAGAACTGGGCGAGGGTGCCGTTGCCGTTGGGCTCGAAGAAGGTGTCATGCTTCTCGGCGGTGAAGCCGGTCAGCGGGTAGAAGACGTGCGCGTAGTGCGTGGCGCCACGCTCGAGAGCCCAATCCTTGATGGCGGCGGCGACGACGTCGGCGGCGGCGGCATCCAGCTTGATACCGGCTTCGATGCTGGCCTTGAGGGACTTGAAGACGTCCTTCGGGAGGCGCTTCTCCATCTTATCGAGGGAGAAGACATTCTGGCCGTAGATCAGATCGATCTTCTCGTTGCGGAAGTCGAAGCTGCCCTGAAGGCGAGGCTGAGAGGCAATCGCCTCGATGGCGTTGCGGCGGGCTGGGTTGGTGCTCATGGATTGGGGGATTGGAAAAGGTGACTAATTACGAACAAACTCAAAGCACCCACTGTGCCACGGTTCAACAGGTAACCATTCACAGGGGGTTTTGTCCCTTTTTGTGCATTTGTGTCTAATTTTAGGCAAAAAAGACCTGCTCACTTCCAAACATACGTCGTCCTCAGGAAGTAAGAAGTATCGGTCTTCACCTGGGTCGGCAGAGGTTTGGACCGGAAATCATTGGTCACCCCTACCCTGAGGGAGAGCGGGCCGGCGTTCCGCAGGATATTGAGGCTCGTCTCATGCCGGACATAGAAGTCCCCGGTCGTCTGGAACGAGGGGACGAAGTTGAGCGAGGTATCCCAGGCCGCCCAGCCGAGTTCCCGCGAGAAGATCAGCCCGATGTCCGCCGAAGGCGCGGCCAGGCCAGGCTGGCTCGGCGAGGCGTAGCGTTCGTAGCGATGGGCCAGACCGAGGCGCGCATCCAGTTTGCCCTTGGCATCGGCGTGCAGACGGAAGCCCCAGCCGGCCGCGTTCACGGAGAAGAAGTCGATGAGGCGGGCGTTATCGTAGCCGGTATCGCTGCGCACATACCAGAAGACGACATCCGTGGGATTGGTCTCATAGGAAGCCGTGGCATGCAGGTCGTCGGCCGAGGTCTGGTTGCCGGCGTCCGCACGGACGAGCCGTACGCCGGCCGTCAACGTATTCGCCTTGGTCACGCCCTTGGCCGAGAAACCGGCGCTGAAGCCGGAACCCATGACGACGCCGTTGCGCCCGGAGACGTCGACATCGGCCTGCATGGTCCACTGCCGATGCCCGGCCGTCTCGGCGGGCCGCAACGACGGATCGCGCCACAGTTCCAAGGACGCATCAAGCGGGCTGGTCTCAGCGCCTCCCTGCGAGGCGACGCGGCCGCCCGCCGCGTTGGCCGGACCGCGCGAGACCGTCCCGCCCGAGCTGACCAGCACGGCGTCATCGGTGACGAACGATTCGACCTGCGTCAGTTGGAGGTGCTGCAAGTTCGCTTCGCCGAGCATCGGCACACGCATCTCCAGCACGCCCGAGGCGATGCGTTCGATGCGGCCTTTCAGGAAAGTGCCATCCTTCATCGTGACGGTGTCCGCCAGGCAGGAGGCGGTCAGGAACAGAAACAGCAGGGCCCTCATGGTCGGGTAGACAGTCGCAAGGACGCAGGGTTGCCAACCCTATCGTTCGGGGTCGATAATCCGGCCATGGTGCTCGATGCGGTCATTCTCGGAGCTGGACCGGCCGGCTTGGCCGTCGCCAGCGCCATGGTCCGCGCCGGCGCGAAGGTGAAGGTCATCGAACCCTCCTCCCGCGTCGGCGGCTCCATCCGGACGGTCCGCGAAGACGGGTGGCTGGTCGAGACGGGTCCCAATACGTTGCAACTCGAAGGAGCGGAGGACGAAGCCTTGCTGGGCGCCTACGGGCTCGCCGAGATCACCCAGTCCGCCGACATGCGCGCGGCCAGGCGTTATATCTACGCCCACGGCAAGCTCCATGGCTTCGGCGGCAACCCCCTCGCGATCCTGACGTCGGGCCTCCTGAGCTGGCGCGGGAAACTCCGCCTGCTCTCCGAACCTTTCCGCGCCAAAGGCGGCTTCGTCGGCGAGACCGTCGAAGCGTTCGCCTCGCGTCGCTTCGGCCCGGAAGCCGCGGCGATGCTCATGGACCCGGTCGTGTCAGGCGTGCATGCGGGCGATCCGGCGAAGCTGGTCATGGCCGACTGCTTCCCGCGCGTCCATCAGTTCGAACAGGAATTCGGTTCGGTGCTCAAAGGCCTACGCCGCGCGCCCAAGGTGACGCGCAAGGTCGTCGGCTTCCCGCGCGGCATGCAGCAGCTGGCCGACGCGATGGCGGCTTCGCTCGGCGCCGAGAGCATCCGCCTCCGCAGCGTCGCCACGCAGATCCGGCGCGACGCCAAGGGCTGGAACATCGCCTGGCGCGACGCCGACGGCACGGAGCACGGCGCCTGCGCGAAGCAGCTGGTCGTGACTGTTCCGCACTGGCATTGGGCCTCCCTGCCCTTCGACGAGTCCGTCACGCGCCTGCTGCGCGACTGGGAGAACGCGCCGGTGCCGGCCGTGACCGTCGTCGCCCGCGGCTACGCTGTCGCCGACGTCCCGCATCCGCTCGACGGCTTCGGCTACCTGACCCCCGGCTCCGAACGACGCGACGTGCTCGGCTGCCTTTTCCCGACGTCCGTGCTGCCCGCGCGGGCCCCGGAAGGACATGCGTTGCTCTGCTGCTTCATCGGCGGTGCCCGCCGACCGGACCTCGCCGCCTTGCCCGATGAGGCCATACGTAAGGTCGTGGATACCGAACTCGCCGCGACGCTCGGCATCAAGATCGCGCCGCGCAAGGAGTGGATCCAGCGCTGGGAACGGGCAATCCCGCAATATGACGCCGGTCAGCGACGCCGGGAGCAGGCGCTCACGCAAGCCGAAGCCGCGCATCCCGGACTCCATTTCCATGGGGCGTTCCGCGGCGGCATCTCCCTGATGCACGTCATCCGGGAAGGCGATGCCCTGGGGCGGACGCTGGCTAAGGCCTAGGCCTTCGCGCGCTCAGCTTCGGGATCAGGCAGGCCGCGGACGACCCAGATCGCCGGCAGCATCAGCAGCGCTCCGCCGACGTAGACCCAGAAGTGGGAACCGAAGCGGAAGTAGAGCAGCGCCGCCGTGATCGGTCCGATGACACGGGCCAGCGAGCCGGCCGAGCGCAGGATGCCGAGATTACGCCCCTGTTCGGAGGAGTCGGAATAAAGGGAGACCAAGGCGGACACGCTGGGCAGGATGAGGCCCGTCGCGAAGGAGATCAGGCCGAGGCCGAGGTAGAACACGGTCTTGGAACCGTTGCCGTCGGCGACCGGGACGTGCGGAATCTGCGCCACCACGACGAAAGCCACCGCGGCGATGACCATCCCGAGCATGATCACCTTGCGCTGCCCCAGCCGCTTGACCAGCTGGCGCGCGAGGCCTTGGGCGAAGATCATGCAGGCGCCGTTGAAGAGGAAGAGCCATGCGTTGTCGCGCGGGCTGTACGCGAAGAGCGCGAACGTCAGGAACACGATCGTGTTCTCCATGCCGGTGAAGGCCACCTGGTACACCAGGTTCGCGAAGGAGGTACGGCGGACGGCGGAGGAACGGACCGTGGCAAGGTCGAAGACCGAAGGACGCTTCGCATCGGCGCCGGCCCGGCGCTCCGGCGCCAAGGTCTCCGGAAAGAACTTCACCACCAGCAGGAAGTTGAGCAGCGCGAGCGACGCCGCGATGGCGGCGGGAACGGAGAAGGGATTCAGGCCGAAGGAACCGTCCACCGGTCCGTGCGCGAACTGCAGCGAGGAGGCGAGGCCGCCGATGACGGGGCCGAAGACGAAGCCGAGGCCGATGGCGATGCCGACCACCGCCATCCCCTTCGTACGCTCCTTCTCGTCGGTGATGTCCGCGGCCGCCGCGCTGGCGACGGCGATGTTGCCGGCCATCATGCCCGAGACGAGGCGCGTCAGCACGACGACCCAGAACTGCGCGGCGAAAATCCACAGTACATAGGAAAGGACGTTGCCCGCCAAGGTGATCGTCAGGATCCGCCGGCGTCCGATGCGGTCCGACAGGGCGCCCCAGATGGGCGAGAACACGAACTGCAGGCCCGAATAGAGGCTGCTGAGGATGCCGCCGAAAAGCACCGGCAGCAGGAGATGGCGGTCCAGCACGGAATCGCCGGCGAGCCAGTCGGCGGCGGTGCTCAACGACCCGACCAACGTGCCGACCGCGCCGTCGTGCTTGATGTAGTATTCCAGCAGATGGGGGAACAGCGGGATGATGATGCTGAAGCCCACGATATCCATGAACACCGTCAGGAAAATGAGCCCGAGGGTGCGGCGCTGGGCGGGGGCGACTGGGGCGGACATGAGCCTGACGATGGGGGGCTTGCCGACCTGCGCAAACAAAACAGCGGCTTGCGAAGACGGTCCGCGGGGAGAAGATAAGACCATGCGCACTCTCGCCGCCATCGCCCTCATGCTCGGCCTCGTCGGCGCCCACGCGGCCACCGACCCCAAGTTGCTGCTCATCGAGCAGAAGCTCGGCGGCTTCGGCGACCAGGAATACGCCGCGGCTGTCGAAAGCACGCTCGGCGAATTCGAGAACCGCACCGGGGTCAGCCTTCGTCCCGCCGACCTGCGCCGCTGCGGCCTCAAGCTCTCATCGGAAAGCGGCGCCGGGCTGGCCACGCCCAAGCCGCTCGTCCGGGCGATCACCGCCGCCCTCATGCGCCGCGGGTTCGCACGGGACGCCATCACCCTCTGCGACGCCAAGGTCGACAGCCTCCGGCAGGCCGGCTTCCTGCCGGCGCTCGCCACGCAGAGCCAGACGTTCGAAGGGTTCCCCATCGCCGCCTGGGACCGATTCGCGAGCGACTGGGCCAAGGAAAGCCAGCTACGCTACGAGAACCAGGTGCTACCCAGGCCCGGCGCGCAGAACGTGCCGTGGGGCGACGCGCGAGTGAGCGTGCTCCCGAAGACGCTCATCGACGAGGTCGACTTCTGGATCAACCTGCCGGTACTCAGCGACAGCAAGGCGCTCGGCGTGCACGGCGCGATGGCCTCGGCCTCCCTCGGCAACATGGTCAACTCCGAGCGCTTCCTCGAAAACCCTTTCAACGCTTCCAAGGCGGCCGTGGAAGTCTGCGCCATCCCCAAGCTGGCCAGGCGCAACGTGCTGACGATCCTCTCGCTGGAACGCTACCAGGTGCTGGGCGGGCCGAGCTTCGACGCGAGCTGGAGCCGCTCCGAGAAGACGCTCCTCAGCAGCGCGAATCCGGTGATCATCGATTTCATCGGGCTGCAGAAGATCAACGCGGGCCGGGTCGCCAGCGGCATCGAGGCCATCTACCCCGAACCGCCGATCTTCACCGCCGCGAACGCCGGCGAGATCCGCCTCGGCACCTGCCGCCCGGGCGACATCACGCTGGTCCGTCTCCCGGCGCCCTGAGCGTCCGGACATGAAAAAGGCGGCCGGGTCGCCCCGGGCCGCCTTTTCGTTCATGGAACCTGGTCAGAGCTTCAGGCCGAGCGCTTCGGAAGCGGTGGCGCGCTCTTCGAGCAGCTCCTTCTCGGTGATCGCGATCTTCTCCTTGGAGAAGGCGTCGAGCGGCAGACCCTGCACGATCTCCCAGGAACCATCGGCCTTGGTACGGAGCGGATAGCCGAACATGATGCCGGTGGAGATGCCGTAATCGCCCTTGGACAGGACGGCGACGGAGTGCCATTCGCCGGCCGGGGTCGGGAAGTGGAGGCTGCGCAAGGTGTCGAGGGCGGCGTTGGCGGCGGAAGCGGCCGAAGAGGCGCCACGGGCCTTGATGACGGCGGCGCCGCGCTTCTGGACGTCGGGCACGAAGGTCTCCTTGAGCCAGGCATGGTCGGTGATGACCTGCATGGCGGGCTTGCCGCCGATGGTGGCGTTGGTGAAGTCAGGATACTGCGTCGAAGAATGGTTGCCCCAGATGGCGACGTTCTTGACGACGGAGTTGTGCGCGCCGGCCTTGCCCGCGAGCTGCGACTTGGCGCGGTTCTCGTCGAGACGGGTCATCGCGAAGAAGTTCTCGGCCGGCAGGTTGCCGGCGGAGCGCAGGGCGATGAGGGCGTTGGTGTTGCACGGGTTGCCGACGACGAGGACCTTGACGCTCTTCTTGGCGTTGCGGGCGATGGCTTCGCCCTGGCCGATGAAGATCTTGCCGTTGATGCCGAGGAGATCCTTGCGCTCCATGCCGTCCTTGCGAGGCACGGCGCCGATGAGCAGGCACCAGTCGGCGTCCTTGAAGCCTTCGTTGAGGTCGCCGGTGGCGACGACGTCGGTGAGCAAGGGGAAGGCGCAGTCCTGGAGTTCCATCACGACGCCGGCGAGGGCGTTGAGGCCGGGGCCGACTTCGATCAGGTTCAGCGCGACCGGCTGGTCGGGGCCGAAGACGGCGCCGGAAGCCAGGCGGAAGATGGCGGCGTAACCGATGTTGCCGGCGGCGCCGGTGACCGCGACGCGAATGGGGGACTTGGAGGCCATAGAGGGACGCCTATCTAGTTAGGCTCACCCCTCGGAGTGAAGCGGAAACTATAGCCCGAGCTCGCCTTGCATGAGGTCATCGGCGGCCGGGGCCGACACGCTGTCCCGGACCAGCTGGGACAAGGGGGCGGACGAACGCCCTTCCAGCCCGCAGAGGGCCCGCAGCACCAAGGCCGCCGCCAACGCATCATACAGGGCGCAGTGATAGCGACGGCGGCGAGGGGGGCAATGCTCGGCGGCCAGCGCCTCGAGACGCGGAGCCAGGCGGAGGACCGAGACCAGGGACGAAAGGCGGAAGTCCCCCAAGGTCGGAGCCCAGGCGCGGGCCAGGCGGCAGGTATCGATCCAAGGACCCCATTCGGCGACGGCGGTTTCTTCGCCGACGAACGACGGCACGGCCGAAGGTCGTGACCAGGTGCCACGCAGGAGCCCCGACTCGACGGTGGCGTTATGCGCGGCGAGCAGGCCGGTGCGACGAAGGGAGACCCAGTGATCCCATTCGGATTCGAACGGCGGCAAGCCCTTCAGGTCCTTGGCGCCCAGCCCGTGGCACTGGGTGTCGATCGCGGGCACGGGCACGCGCGACGCGTGCAGGCGCGTCGAGGCGGAGACGATTTCGCCGCCGAGGAGCGTGGCCACGCCGAACTCGACGACACCGGTACGCGCGCTGCCTTCGAAATCGATGACATGGATGGGAACCGATGACCAAGGCGCGGAAGAGGTGCTCATGAGGTCAGCGCCATTCGTGCTTGGGGTAACGTCCGCGCAGCTCCTTCTTCACGCCCTCGTAGGAACCCTTCCAGAAGGCGTCGAGATCGGTGGTGCGCTGCTGCGTGCGGCGGGCCGGCGACTGGATGCAGATGACCATCGGCACCTTGCCGAGGCAGACCCGCAGCTTGCTGCCGGGGAAGTCATAAAGCTCCTGCACCGTCGCCTCGACCTCCGCCTGGCCGTCGGCGGTGTATTCGATGCGGGCGGGATGCTTCTTGCGGGGCAGGACGATCTTCTCCGGGCAATAGGACTCGAGCGCCATGGCCTGCTCATGCGTCAGCCAGCCGCGGACGACGCCGAAGACGGGGCGGTCGCGGATGTCGCGGTAGGCGACGGCTCCGGCGCAGACCTCTTCGATCACCATACGTCGGGCGGCGTCATCGAAGACCGGGATGCCCAGCTCAGGACAGTGCTTGGCCAGGAAATTCACGCGGCGGATCCAAGCGTCCACCTGGCCGTCCCACTTCTCGAGCTCAAGCCGGCCGGCGGCGACTTCCTCGGCGAGGATCCGGCTGGCGGCGTCGGACGGCGCATCGTCGCGCTCCTTGGCCTCGAGCACCAGGTCGCGGAAACGTCGCTCGATGCGGGTGACGACCCGTCGCTGCGTGGCGTCGTAGCGCACATGGTTGACGGTCGAGAACTCGGAGGGGAACAGTTCCTGCAGCCAGGCCTCCTCGATGGCGGTCGCGAGGGAAAGATAAGTCGTCACGCCGCCGCGGGCCTGGATCTCATCGACCTCGGCGGCGACCAGCAGCTTGGCGTTACGGATGGAGGACTCGCGACGAAGCTCCCCGGTGCGTCCATGGACCAAAGCGCAACGAAGCGTGCCGGCATCCAGCCGGACGGCGAGGCGATCGGAGAAACCCAGCAGCAGGCAGCGGCGGATGGCCGCGGGGTCGGCGATACGGTCGCTGACGGGCAGCCCCTGCCCTTCGGCGAGCCGTAGGAACTGACGGGCGGCCTGGTCGGCCTGACGCGCCGCCTGGCCGTGCACGCCGAAGCGGTCGCAGGCGTCGGCGTCGAATTTCAGGTCGATCGCCTGCTGCAGCAAGGCGAGCCGAGGGAAGAAATCCGAGCCGTCTTCCTGCTCGACGGAGTCGCGGGCGTTCTCGGTGCGATCGTCGACCTTGCGGAAGAGGATGTCACGTCCCTGCGCCAGGCCGGCGATCCGGCAGACTTCGTAGACGCAGTCGAGCTCGCCCGCCGCGAGTAGCATGCGCGCATAACGCGGATGGGCCGGGAAGACGGACATCCGGCGTCCGATCGGCGTAAGCTTACCTTGGGCGTCGACGGCGCCGAGGTCGGCCAGGACGGTCAACGCGCGCTGGAGCGCCTTGTCATCCGGCTTCTCGTACCAAGGGAAACTGGCGGCTTCGCCCCAACCCGAAGACAGCAGGAGCAGGATCGTCTCGGAGAGGTCGACGCGCTTGATCTCCGGGACTTCGCGAAGTGGGCGGGCTTCGTGGTCGGTCTGCGACCAAAGACGGATGCAGCGGCCCGGGCCGGTGCGGCCAGCTCGACCGGCACGCTGCTCGGCGGAGGCCTGCGAGACCGGCTCGACCAAAAGGGTATCGATACCGCGGTGGGGGTCGAAACGGGCGATGCGAGCGAGGCCGGCGTCGACCACGGCGCGGACACCCGGGATGGTCAGCGACGTCTCGGCGACATTGGTCGCCACGATGACCTTGCGACCGGGACTCGGTTTGACGGCGCGGTCCTGCTCTTCCGGCGGCAACTCTCCGTAGAGAGGAAGGATGTCCACGCCGCCGGATTCGGGAAGATTCCGCACCGCGCCGATGGTACGCATGATCTCGTAAGACCCCGGCATGAAGACCAGGACGTCGCCTTCGCTCTCCTCGCGGAGCACGCGACGCACCTGTTCCGCCGCGGCGTCCCAGATCGGCCGAGTCGAGTTGCGCGGCAGATGCGTGTACTCGATCTGGACGGGATAGGCGCGCCCGTCGGCGGCCAAGGTCTCGGCCGAGCCGAGCCACTTCGCCACGCCCTCGGTGTCGAGCGTCGCGGACATCGCCATGATCAGCAGGTCGGGGCGATGCGTCTCCTGCAGACGACGGGCGAGGGCCAAGGCCACGTCGGAGTGCAGGTTGCGTTCATGGAACTCGTCGAAGACCACCGCGCCCACGCCCTTGAGTTCGGGGTCCGAAGCCATCTGACGCAGCAGCAGGGCCTCCGTCACGAACTTGATGCGGGTCTGGGCGGACTCGACGCGTTCGAAGCGGATCTGGTAGCCCACTTCGCCGCCGAGCCGGACCTCGCGTTCCTGCGCGATGCGCGCGGCCAGGAGGCGGGCGGCGATCCGGCGAGGCTGGAGGACGACGATCTGGCCCTGGACGAGATTCAGGTCGAGGAGCATCTGCGGGATGCGCGTCGACTTGCCAGAACCCGTCGGCGCACGGAGCACCAGCCGGCGCACGCGACCACAGGCGGCGATGAGGCCGTCCTGGAGGCTGTCGATGGGCAGGGGTTGCTTCATGTCACGTCGAGGGCGATGAGGCGGGCGCTCGCCCTCCCCTCCCGCACCGTAATCCGGGCGACCGTCACGGGAAGGTTAAATCGGCGAGGGCCGGCGCTGCCGGGATTGAGCCGGAGCACGACACCGTCCTGCTCGACCTTCGGGACATGGGTGTGGCCGGTGATCACGATGTCGGGCCGGAAGGCCGGCTCGTCGACGGGCAAGTGGCCATGGTGCACCAGGATCCGCAGACCCGCGACGACCTGCAAGGTGGTCAGCGGCAAGGTCTCGTCGTCATCGCAGTTGCCGGCGACCGCATGGCACGGGGCGATCTCGGCGAGCTGCGGCACGATCGACGGACCGCAGACGTCGCCCGCATGGAAAATCACGTCACAGCCTTCGAGGGCGATGATCGCCTCGGCGCGGAGCCGGCCATGCGTGTCGGAAATGACGCCGATTTCGATCGACGGCATCACGGTCAGAGCGGGCGACGGAGCTTGCCGACGGGTACCGGACGCAAGGCGGTGAACTCCGCGCCGATCGTGTCCTTCAGCTTTTCCTTCAGGCCCGGAGGCAAGGCCTTGACGGCTTCGATGAACTCCTTGTCACCGGGGAAGGCGGTCTTGCCGACTTCGGCGACCGGCAGGCTGGCCAAGGAGGATTCGGGGAAGACGAAGTCGGCGCGGCGGTCCGAGCTGCTGGCTTCGGCCTCGGCGGCATCGACGTCCAACGGCGGCAAGGATTCCTCCAGGATGCCCGAGTCCTCGATCGGCACGTCCACGACGCGCGAGGGAGTCGGCGCGACGGCCGGCGCCGGCTCGACGACGGGAGCGACCGCGACCGGTTCAGGCGTCGCCGGTGCGGCCGCCGTGGTCCTTATTTTTTTTTGGCCGGGCTCCCGAGGGAGACCAGCTGCGGCGGCGGCGATGTCTTTGATGAGGAGGTCTATCGACCGCGACCTGCTTTGCTCGATCGCCTTGAGCAACGTCACCTCGAAGTTGGCCCGAGGGGAGAGACCTTGGCGGATGCCGTTCTCCCCTTCCTGGAGGCATTCAAGCAGACGCACGAGCTGCTCGGTGGCGAGCGGAGCGCCCAGCTGGGCCGAGGTGCCGCCGGAGCGGACCGCGTCCAAGGTCGCCGCACGGACGCGGACCTGGAGGTCGGCGAGCACGCGGAGCAGGTCGCGACCTTCGGCATGGAAAGCGTCGCAGAGCGCGAGGACCTTCTTGCCGTCGCCGGTGGCGATGCCGTGGCACAGGTCGGTGACCTGCTGGACGGAGGCCAGGCCGTAGATGGAAAGCACGTCGGCCTCGGTGATCTTCTTGCCGGAGAAGGAGATCACCTGGTCGAGGATGGACTGCGAGTCGCGCATCCCGCCGGAAGCGAGACGGGCGATGGCCGTGAGGGCGTGCTGGTCGGCCGTGACGCCGTCGGCCTTGACGATGCGGGCGAGCTGGGCGGCGATGACTTCCTCCGAGATCGGATGGAACTCCAGGCGCTGGCAGCGGGAAGTGATGGTCGGCAGGATCTTGTCCGCCTCGGTCGTCGCCAGGATGAACTTAACCCAAGGCGGCGGCTCCTCGAGCGTCTTCAGGAGCGCGTTGAAGGCGTCCTTCGAGAGCTGGTGGACTTCGTCGATGATGAAGACCTTGAACGGGCAGTTGCTCGGGGCGTACTGGCATTCGTCGCGGATGCGCTTGGCGTCCTCGATGCCGCGGTTGGAGGCGGCGTCGATCTCGACCACGTCGAGGCAGCTGCCCTTCTCGATCGCCAGGCAGACCGGGTCGTCGAGGGAGAAGTCCGGCTTCGGGCCGCCGGCGCAGTTCAGGGCCTTGGCCAGGATGCGGGCGGTGGTCGTCTTGCCGGTGCCGCGCGGACCGATGAAAAGATAGGCGTGCGCCATGCGCTTCGTCTCGAGCGCATTGCGGAGGGTCTTGACGATGTGTTCCTGTCCGACGAGTTCGTCGAAGCAACGGGGACGCCAGCGGCGCGCGATGACCTGGAAGCCGGGTTCAGACACTGGCGACTAGGTAAGGACGGGCCGAAGGGGTGTCAACGGGGCAAAGCCCGGCTTATTCCCATTCGATGGTCGCCGGCGGCTTGGACGAGACGTCGTAGACCACGCGGTTGATACCCTTCACCTCGTTGATGATGCGGGTCGAGGCGCGCTGCAGCACATCGTACGGCAGGCGGGCCCAGTCGGCGGTCATCGCGTCGGAAGAAGTCACCGCGCGGAGGGCGCAGACGTTGTCGTAGGTACGACCGTCGCCCATCACGCCGACGCTGCGCACCGGGAGGAAGACCGCGAAGGCCTGCCAGACCTTGGCGTACTGGCCGGAGGTGCGGAGCTCGTTGATGAAGATGTCGTCGGCCTTGCGGAGCACCTCGAGGCGTTCCTTGGTGATGTCGCCGCAGACGCGGACCGCGAGGCCGGGGCCCGGGAACGGGTGGCGCCAGACCATGTCGTGCGGCAGGCCGAGGGCTTCGCCGAGGGCGCGGACCTCGTCCTTGAAGAGCTCGCGCAGGGGCTCGAGCAGCTTCAGCTTCATGTGCTTCGGCAGGCCGCCCACGTTGTGGTGGCTCTTGATCGTGGCGGCGGGGCCGCCGTTGGGCGAAAGGGACTCGATGACGTCGGGGTAGAGCGTGCCCTGGGCGAGGAAGTCGACCTTGCCCTTCTTCTTACGCTGGACCTCGGCGATGGAGCGTTCGAAGACCTTGATGAACTCGTGGCCGATGATCTTGCGCTTGCGCTCGGGGTCGGTGACGCCCTTGAGCTTGCGGAGGAAGACCTCGGAAGCGTCGACGACGCGGAGGTCGACCTTGAACTTGCCGCGGAACATCTTCTCGACCTGGGCGCGCTCGTTGAGGCGCAGCAGGCCGTTGTCGACGAAGACGCAGGTCAGCTGCTTGCCGATGGCGCGCTGGATGAGGGCGGCCGCGACGGAGGAATCGACGCCGCCGGAGAGACCGAGGATCACCTGGGACTTGCCGACCTTCTCGCGGATCTCGCGGACGGCCGTCTCGACGTAGTCGTCCATCTTCCAGGTCGGCTTGCAGCGGCAGATGCGGAAGAGGAAGTTGCGGAGGATATCGATGCCGCGCTCGGAGTGGGCCACCTCGGGGTGGAACTGGATGCCGTAGAAGCGGCGCTTCGGGTCCTCGATGACCGCGCACTCGGAGTTCTCGGTCGAGGCGACGGCCTTGAAGCCGCGCGGGAGACGGGTGATCTTGTCGCCGTGGGAGTTCCAGATGCGCAGCGGGGACTTCAGTCCCTGCAGGAGCTGGGAGCCCTTGCCGAAGGAAAGGGTGCCGTGGCCGTACTCGCGGTGGGAGCTGCTGGCGACGTTGCCGCCGAGCATCTGGCCCATGAGCTGGACGCCGTAGCAGATGCCGAGCACGGGCAGGCCCATCTCGAAGACGCCGGTGTGCGGATGGGGCGAGCCCTTGGCCTTCACGCTGTCGGGACCGCCGGAGAGGATGATGCCCACCACGCCGTCGGCGCGCAGGGTCTCAGGCGTGACGCCGAAGGGATAGATACGGGAGTGGACGTTGCACTCGCGGATGCGGCGCGCGATGACCTTGGTCAGCTGCGAACCGAAATCGAGAATGGCGATGGACTGGGTGGCCATGGTGGGAAAGTGTGGGGGATTCAGAACTTGAGGCGAACATTGTTCCAGCCGCAACGGGGGCAGACGGCCTCCTCGCGACGGCGGGGGCGGACGTAGGTCACGTTGCAGCGGACGCAGGAAAACGCGGAATTGATGCGGCGGTGATCCGAAAGGAGCACGTCGCGACGATCGTACCAGGCCTGCAGGCCGAACAGGACGACCGCGCCCAGGCCGGCCAGGAAGGCCAGGAAGACGGCGAGGTCGACGGACTGCAGCATGATGGGCGAGGGGTGGTTAAAAAGGCGAGACGCGCCAGCCGGGGGGCGGACGCGTCTCGGGTTCAGGCCTGGGCGATAAGCTTAGGCCTGAGCAGGAGCGGCGGCCGCTTCCTTCTTGGCCTTGGGCTTGCGAGCCGCCTTGGCCTTCGGGGTCATGGACGGGGACTTGTCGTCCTTGGCCACGAGCTCGATGAGGGCCGTCTCCGCCGCGTCACCCTTACGGGCGCCGAGCTTGTAGATGCGGGTGTAGCCGCCGGCGCGACCGAGGAACTGCTGCACGCGCTCCTTGAACAGGAGCTGGGCGGCGTCTTCGTTGCGCAGCTTGGCGATGGCCAGGCGGTAGTAGTGCAGCTTCACCGACTTGTCGGCGGACTGCTCGGCCTTCTTGGCGTAGGTGATGATCTGCTCGGCGAAAGGACGGAGGGCCTTGGCGCGGGAGAGCGTCGTCGTGATGCGGGCGTTGGTGAACAGCGCGGAAGCGAGGTTACCGATGAGCGAGCGGCGGTGGGCCGTCTTGACGCCGAGGACGTGATGGTGGGTGCGGTGACGCATGAGTGTGGGTTCCGGTCTGGATTAGGCGTTCACGCCTTTGTCGAGGAGGCCTTCGTTGATCTTCTGGCCGAGGGACAGGCCGAGCTGCTCGAGCTTGGCCTTGATCTCGTTGAGGGACTTCTTGCCGAAGTTGCGGTACTTGAGCATCTCCTGCTCGGTCTTCATCGCCAGTTCGCCGACGGTGTTGATGTTGGCGTTGTTGAGGCAGTTGGCGGCGCGGACGGAGAGCTCGATCTCGTTGACCGACATGTTGAGCAGCTTGCGGAGACGGTTGGTCTCTTCGCTGATCTCCTTGTGGCCGGTCTCGAACTCGACGGAGTCGGCGGAGACGGTGTCGAAGACTTCGAGGTGGTGGCGCAGGATCGCGGAGGATTCCTTGAGGGCTTCGTCCGGGGTGATGCGGCCGTCGGTCGAGATCTCGAGGACGAGCTTGTCGTAGTCGGTCTTGTCGCCCGAGCGGGTGGACTCGACGGAGTACTTCACGAGGGTGACCGGGGAGAAGAGGGAGTCGACGGGGATGGAACCGATGGCCTGCTCGGCCTTCTTGTTCTCCTCGGCGGAAGCCCAGCTGCGGCCGACGGTGACCTCGAGGTCGGCGTAGAAGCGACGCTTGCGGTCGAGGGTGCAGATGACCTGGTCAGGGTTGACGAGGGTGACGGTGGCGCCCTTGGTCTCGAACTTGATGTCCGAAGCCTTCACGGGGCCGGTCTTGTTGACGTCGATGGTGCCCTTGAAGGCCTCGCGCTTGTTGGCCTCGGTGCGGATGCGCACCTTCTTGAGGTTGAGGACGATCTCGGTGACGTCTTCGACGACGCCTTCGATCGGCTGGAACTCGTGCTGCACGCCTTCGATCGTCACGGAGGAGATCGCGGCGCCTTCGATGGAGCTCAGCAGGATGCGGCGGAGCGAGTTGCCGACGGTGTGACCGAAGCCGGTCTCGAAGGGCTCGGCGAAATACTTCGCGTAGGTGGGGGTGGCGGAAGACTCCTCCTTCTTGAGGGTCTTGGGGCGTTGGAACTGTCCGAGGCGCTTGGTCATGTCTGTGGGTCCGTTGGGTTGTTGGGCGTGGCTGGGATCAGCGGCTGTAGAATTCGACGATGATCTGGACGTTGACGTCGGAAGGCAGTTCTTCCTTGGCAGGCTCGCGGACGATCTGGCCGTTCAGCTGCTCAGGGAGCACGACGAGCCAGGCGGGGGCGGAGCGACCCTGGCCTTCTTCGACGGCACGGGTGGCGAGCTGCTTGGACGAGGTGCGGTCACGGACTTCGATCTTCTCGCCGGGCGAGGTGGCGTAGCTGGCGACGTCGACCTTGCGGCCGTCGACGCGGATGTGGCCGTGACCGACGAGCTGACGCGCGGCGGCGCGGGAGTTGGCGAAACCGAGGCGGAACACCACGTTGTCGAGACGGGTCTCGAGGATACGGAGGAAATTGTCACCGGCGACGCCGCCCATGCGCTTGGCGCGCTCGAAGGAGAGGCGGAACTGCTTCTCGGTCAGGCCGTACATCATGCGAAGCTTCTGCTTCTCATTGAGGCCGACGCCGTATTCGGAGACCTTGCGGCGGGTCGTCTTGCCGTGGATGCCCGGAGGGTACGGACGACGCTCCTCACCCTTGGAGGTGGGGAAGATATTCTGGCCGAAGCGACGATTGAGCTTCGTGGTGGGACCGGTGTAACGGGACATGGTGTGTTAGGATTTGGTAGAGGTGGCGGATTGAAGGACCCGCCCGGTTTGCCATAGCCGGACGGTGATGCGGAAAGCAGGGACGATCAGACGCGACGGCGCTTCGGAGGACGGCAGCCGTTGTGGGGGATCGGGGTGGTGTCGAGGATCGAGGTGACGTTCAGGCCGAGCACCTGGAGGGCGCGGATGGCGCTGTCGCGGCCCATGCCCGGACCCTTGACGCGGACGGAGACGTCCTTGAGGCCGTGGGCCATGGCGAGCTTGGCGGCTTCGGAGCAGACGACCTGCGCGGCGTAGGCGGTGGACTTGCGGGAACCGCGGAACTGGTGGCGACCGGCGCTGCCCCAGGAGATCACGTTGCCGTTGGCGTCGGTGATCGTGACCTTGGTGTTGTTGAAGGTGGCCAGGATGTGGCAGATGCCGGTGGTGATGTTCTTCGAGCCCTTGGCGCGACGAACCTTCACCTCACCGAGCTCTTCGCCCAGGAGTTCCTTGGCGGTGATCTCCTTGCGCTCGGGGGCGGCGGCTTCGGCCGGAGCGGCCGCGGCGGCGACGACTTCGGGGGCGGCGGCGCCTTCGGCGGCAGGGGCCTTCGGCTTCTTTGCCTTGGGGGTCTTGGGGGCTTCTTCGCTCATCGTAAAATAGTGTTAGGAGAAAGGTTGGCTTACTTGGACGGAGCCGCGGCGACGCCGACGGTCTTGCGCTTGCCCTTGCGGGTACGGGCGTTGGTGCGCGTGCGCTGGCCGCGGACCGGGAGGCCGCGGAAGTGGCGGAGACCGCGGTAGCACTTGATCGCCTGGAGGCGCTTCAGGTTCTGCGCGATGTCGCGGCGAAGGTCGCCTTCGCACTTGTAGCCCATGCGTACGATGTACTCGACGATCTTGTTCAGCTGCTCCTCAGAAAGATTCTGAGCGCGCATGGCAGGATCAAAGCCGAGAGCTTCGCAGATCTCCGTGGCGCGGCGGGGGCCGATGCCATAGATATAGCGGAGAGAGATCTCTACTTTCTTGTTGTTGGGAATGTCTACGCCGAGGATTCGAGGCATGGTGTCCGTGCTGTTTGGAAGGTGGGAAAGAGGTCGGAACTTGGAGGTTCTGGTGGGATTTGAAAGCAAAAAATGCGGTTTAAACGAGGGTCAGGATTTCGGCCCCGTTTTCGGTCACTAAAACGGTGTGCTCGAAGTGTGCGGAGACCTTGCCGTCTACGGTCCGGGCGGTCCATCCGTCCGAGGCCATGACGATCTTATGGGAGCCGAGGTTAACCATCGGCTCAATGGCCAAAGCCATGCCAGGCAACAACTTAGGTCCAGTTCCGGCCTTACCGTAGTTAGGGATCTGGGGCTCTTCGTGCATTTTTCGGCCGACGCCATGCCCCACGAAGTCCCGGACGATACCATACCCCCCTGGGGTAAGCGCTTCCTGGATGGCCGCGGAGATGTCCCCTACCCTGTTGCCGGGCTTCACGGCGGCGATGCCGGCCATGAGGGATTTTTCGGTGTCCACGCAAAGCTGACGGGCCCGGGGATCGACCGAACCGACCATGACGGTCTTGGCGTTGTCCCCGATGAAACCATCGCGGCGGACGACCACGTCCAAGGAGACCAGGTCGCCGTCCCGGATGATCCGGTCGGCGGCGCCGATGCCGTGGACGATCTCGTCGTTGACGGAGATGCAGACGTAGCCCGGGTAGCTGAGGCGGCCGACGACGTAGCCGTGGCAGGCGCTCTCGCAGCCGTGCCGGGCCATGAGGCCGCGCGCGGCGGAATCCAGGCCGGCGGTCGAGATGCCGGGGACCACGAGCGTCGACAGGTCGTGCAGGACGCGGGCCGCGGCGACGCAGGCGGCGCGCATGCGACTCACGTCTTCGGCCGACTTCAAATCGATCATCCCGGAAAGAGCTTAGCGAGCGAACGAACCCCAGTGGTTCAGGCCCCAGGCGATGACGCCGAGGACGAACAGGGTCAGGCAGGTCTTCTCGAGGGAACCGAGGGCCGAAGTCTCGGCGTCCGTGCGGAGGCCGGCGGCGGGCACTGGGATGCCGCCGATGCGACCCTTCTTCAGGAAGCCCTCGTAGTTGCGCTGCAGCAGGTAGGTCTCCACCTGGCGCATCGTGTCGAGCATCACGCCGACGGTGATCAGGCCGCCCGTGCCGCCGAGGAACGTCGCGAGACGCATCGGGAAGCTGAGCTGCGTGATGAAGAGGTCGGGCATGAGCGCGATGACCAGCAGGAAGATCGAACCGGCCAGCGTGAGGCGGGTCATCACGAAGTCCAGGAACTGGGCGGTGTGCTCGCCGGGGCGGACGCCGAGGATGTAGCCGTTGTTCTTCTTGAGGTCGTCGGCGATCTGCACCGGGCGGAACATGATCGAGATCCAGAAGTAGCTGAAACCGAAGATCAGCACCGCGTAGACGGTGTAGTAGAAGGCGTTGTTGCGGGAGAAGAACGCGGCCCAGTCATGCAGGAAGGCGAGCGTCGGGAAATAGGTGCTCAGCGGGTTGAGCAGCATCGGCGGGAAGCTCATGATGGCGCCGGCGAAGATGACCGGCATGACGCCCGCGTAGTTGACCTTGAGCGGCAGGTAATTGGTCTGCGCGCCGTACATCTTGCGGCCGACCATGCGCTGCGCGTACTGGATCGGGATCTTGCGGACGGCCTGGTTGATGGCGACCATCGCGGCGGTGACGGCGACGAAGAGGAGGATCATGCCGGCGGCCTTCTCCCAGCCATGGGAGTTGGCGGCGGCGGCGCCGACCTTGCCGCCGAAGGTCATGTCGACGAAGGAGGTGAGCGCGCCGGGGATGTCGGCGAGGATGCCGATGGTGATCAGCACCGAGGTGCCGTTGCCGATGCCGCGCTGGGTGATCTGCTCGCCGAGCCAGAGCATGACGATCGCGCCGGAGGTCAGGAGGCAGACGCCGAGGCAGACGAAGAGCATCTTGCTCTGCATCACGACGATCGTGCCGGTGAAATTGCCGAGGCCGAGGGCCTGGCCGACCTGCTGCGGGTTGCAGAAGGCGCCGAGGAGCAGCGCCGACTGGACGATGGCGATGAGGATGGTGAGGTAGCGGGAGTACTGGGCGACCTTCTGGCGGCCGACTTCGCCTTCCTGCTGCAGACGGGCGATCGACGGGACGACCGCCGACATCAGCTGCATGATGATGGAGGCGCTGATGTAAGGCATGATGCCCAGCGAGAAGACCGCGCCCTTGAGGAGCGCGCCGCCCGTGAACATGTTGTACATCGCGACCACTCCGCCCGACGACTTGTCGGCCATGGAGTGGTAGTAATCCATGATGTCCTTCGGATCGATGCCCGGCAGCGGGATGTTCGCGCCGATACGGGCGACGAACACCAGGGCAACCGTGGCGATCAGCCGGGCCCTGAGCTCAGGGATCCTCCAGCAGTTGGCGAAGGCCGAGAACATCGAGGACAGGGGCGAGCCGAGGCTCACTCAGCGGCGGTGGCCGACTTCGGGGTCTCGATCAGGATCGCCTTGCCGCCGGCCTTCTCGATCTTCGCTTTCGCGTCCTTGGAGAAACGGTGGGCCTTGACGGTGACGGCGCGCGTGAGCTCGCCGGTACCGAGGATCTTGAGGAGAGGCGCGGCCTTGCGCAGGACGCCGGCGGCGACGAGTTCCTCGAGGCCGAAGGTCTTGCCTTCGAGTTCCTGGAAGTCGCGCACGTTGAGCACGGCGTACTCGACGCGGTTCACGTTCTTGAAGCCGCGGTGAGGCAGGCGACGGTAGAGGGGCATCTGACCGCCTTCGAAGCCGGGGCGATGGCCGCCGCCGGAGCGGGCCTTCATACCCTTGTGACCACGACCGGAAGTCTTGCCGTGACCGGTACCGCGGCCGCGGCCGAGCACCTTATGGCGATGAGTGGAGCCCTTGATCTTGGGCAGAGAGTCGAGTTTCATGTCTGTGTGTTCCGCTTAGGCGCGGAGAGCCTTGATTTGTTCGAGGGTGCGGAGCTTGGAGAGACCGTCCAAGGTGGCCTTCACGATCGCCTGGGGATTGTTGGATCCCATGGACTTCGAGAGGACGTCCTTGTAGCCGGCGACTTCGAGCACGGCGCGGACGCCGCCGCCGGCGATGAGGCCGGTACCGGGAGCAGCCGGACGGAGCATCACGACGCCGCCGTCGGCGTGGCCGATGACTTCGTGCGGGATGGTGTTGCCGCGGAGATTGACGCGGACGAGGGCGCGGTGGGCGCGGTCGGTACCCTTGCGGATCGCATCGGGAACTTCCTTGGCCTTGCCGTAACCGACGCCGACGCGGCCCTTGCCGTCACCCGCAACGACGAGCGCGGCGAAGTTGAAGCGACGGCCGCCTTTGACGACCTTCGAGCAGCGGTTGATGTGGACGACCTTGTCGTTGTATTCGGAAGCAGGGGCGTCGTTGCGATTGTCGCGACGAGGACCGCGGCCAGGGCCGCCAGGACCGTTGCGTCGGCCGCCGGGACCACCAGGGCCACCAGGACCACGACGGTCGCCGCCGGGACCGGAACGGCCGGGGGCAGCGGGGGCGGAGGCGGCGGGAGCCGCGGCGGGGGTGTTTTCAGCGCTCATGAAATTAGAAGTTCAGGCCGGCCTGACGGGCGGCTTCGGCGAAGGACTTGACGGTGCCGTGGTAACGGCGGCCGGCGCGGTCGAAGACGACGGTCGTGAGACCGGCGGCCTTGGCCTTGACGCCGAAAGCGGTGCCGAAGGCGGCGGCGCCTCCGACGTTGGCCTTCAGCTTCTGTCCGCGGAGATCCTTGGAGGTGGAGGCGAGCGAGACGAGGGTCACGCCCTTGTCGTCGTCGATGGCCTGGGCGTACAGATGCATGTGGGTCATCTTGAGGGCCAGACGGGGACGGGCGGCGGTGCCGCGCACCGTCTTGCGGATGCGCCAGCGGCGCTTCTGCGCCAGGAGATTCTTCTTCTGCAGTTTCATGGAATGTGTTCGGTTCGGGCGGATTAGGCCGTCTTCTTGCCTTCCTTACGGCGGACGAATTCACCTTCGACGCGGACGCCCTTGCCCTTGTAAGGCTCGACCGGCTTGTAGAGCTTGATCGAGGAGGCGACCTGGCCGACCATGTGGCGGTCGGCGCCGGTGATCACGAGCTTGGTGCCATCGGTGACGACGACGTTGACGCCGGTCGGGATGGTGTAGCGGATCGGGTGGGAGTAACCGAGGGCGAGGTCGAGGACGTTGCCCTTGAGGGCGGCCTTGAAACCGACGCCTTCGATCAGGAGGGTCTTGGAGTAACCGGTGGCCACGCCTTCGCACATGTTGCGGATGATGGCGCGGACGGTGCCGTGGAGGGCGCCGGCGGTGCCGGGCTTCTGGACCTTGCCGGCGGCGTCCTTGACCTCGGTGAGGTCGGTGACGTTGACGACCTTGGCGTCGACGACGACGCCGATCTCCTTCGGGAAGGGTTTCGAGAGTTCGCCCTTAGGTCCCTTGACGACGACGACGTTGTCCTTCACGGACACGGTCACCTTGTCGGGGATGTTGACGGGCTGCTTACCAATTCGGCTCATTGAGTTGCTTGTTTAAGGGTTGGACGGATTACCAGACCTTCGCGAGGAGCTCGCCACCGACCTTCTGGCGGCGGGCTTCGGCGTCGGTCATGACGCCACGGGAGGTGGTGAGGATGGAGACGCCCATGCCGCCGATGACTTTCGGGACGGAGCTGTATCCGGCGTAGACGCGGCGGCCAGGGGTCGAGACGCGCTCGATGCTGGTGATGGCGGGGACGCCGGCGACGTACTTGAGGGTGAGTTCGAGGACGGGGAGGCCTTCGCGCTCGGCCTTGCGGGCGGAGGCGACGTAGCCGGCGTCGACGAGGATCTTGGCGACGCCTTCGCGGAGGCGGGACCACTGGACGGTGATCACGGCCTTGTTGGCCTGCGAAGCGTTGCGGATGGAGGTCAGGAAATCCCCGACGGTGTCAGTAGAAGCGGACATGGTTTTGTTTTTGCTGTTGGATTACCAGGAGGCCTTGGTGACGCCGGGGATCTGGCCGTTGAGCGCGAGCTCGCGGAAGGTGATACGGGAAAGGCCGAACTTGCGGATGAACGCACGCGGACGACCGGAGATGGAACAGCGGTTCTTCTGACGGACCTTCGACGAGCTGCGGGGCAGCTTGGCGAGCTTGCGCTGGGCGTCGTAGAAGGCTTCCTCGGTGACCTTGGGGTCGGCGAGGGTCTTCTTGAGTTCGGCGCGCTTGGCGGCGTACTTCTTGACGAGGCGGTCGCGCTTGAGGGCGCGCTGGATGACGGACTTCTTGGCCATGCTGGTAAGGAGTAGGAGGATTAGGCCTTGGCGGCGTTGGCGGTGGCGGCGGCCGCGTCGGCGGCGCTGGAGCGGCGGAACGGCATGCCGAGAAGGCGGAGCAGTTCGCGACCTTCGTCGTCGGTCTGGGCGGAGGTCACGATGATGACGTCGAGACCGATGTTGGCGCGCTGGGAACCATCGGCCTGGGTCTCAGGGAAGATGGTGTGGTCGGCGATCCCGAGCGAGTAGTTGCCGCGACCGTCGAGGCGGTTCGAGGTACCGCGGAAGTCGCGGATCATCGGGAGGGCCACCGCGGTGAGGCGGAGGTAGAATTCCCACATGCGGGCGCCGCGGAGGGTGACCATGCAGCCGAGGGTCATGCCTTCGCGGACCTTGAAGGCGGCGACGGACTTGGAGGCCTTGGTGATGACGGGCTTCTGGCCGGAGAGCTTGGTGAGCTCCTTCACGACTTCGGCGATATGGCCTTTGTCGGCTTCGGCCTTGAAGGCGGAGTTGAGGACGATCTTCTTCAGGTTCGGGACCTGATGGATGTTGGTGTAGCCGCGGCTCTTGAGGAGCTCGGGGACGACCTTCTCGAGGTAGTACTTCTTCAGGTAAGGAACGGATGCCATTTTCGTGTTAAGTCTCGGGTGGTTTCGTCGGGATTACTTCTTGGCGGCCTTGGCCGGCTTCTTGGCGCGACGGGCGTCCCAGAGGGAGCCGAGCATCACGTTGGAGCGGTGGATGGGGGCCTCACGCTCGGTGATGCCGCCCTGCCCGTCCTGGGTGCGCTTCAGGTGGCGCTTGACGAGGTTCAGGCCCTCGATGGTGACGCGTTCGTCGGCACGGTTGTAGCTGACGATCTTGCCACGCTTGCCTTTTTCGGCGCCGGAGATGACGACGACTTCGTCACCCTTCTTGATGTCGGTCTTGGACATGGTGGTTCAGAGTACCTCGGGAGCGAGGGAGATGATCTTCATGAAGTTCTTGCTGCGGAGCTCGCGAGCGACGGGCCCGAAGATGCGGGTGCCCTTGGGGTTGCCGTTCTCGTCGAGGATGACGACGGCGTTGGTGTCGAAGCGCAGGTAGCTGCCATCCGCGCGGCGGATGGGGGCGACGGTGCGGACGATCACGGCGCGGCAGACGGAACCCTTCTTCACCTGGGCGTCCGGGGTGGAGTCCTTGACGGAGCAGATGATGATATCACCCACGCCGGCGGTGTCGGTGAGCTGGCCGAGACGGCGGATCATGCGGACCCTGCGGGCTCCGGTGTTGTCGGCTACTTCGAGCCGGGAAAGCATCTGAATCATTGTAAGAAGGGTCGGGAGTGGGAGGTGGGCCGATTAGTCGTCGATGGACTCGGCGGCGATCTTCGCGGCTTCGACGACGCGGACGACGCGCCAGCGCTTGAGCTTCGAAAGGGGGCGGGTCTCCATGATCTCGACCTTGTCGCCGGGCTTGCACTCGTTTTTCTCGTCGTGGGCGTGCAGGACGGTGCGGCGCTTGACTTCCTTCCCGTAGACGGGGTGCGGAACGGTGTACTGGAAGTTCACCTTGATGGATTTGTCGCCCGAGCGGGAGGCGACGAGACCCAGGAGGGTCTTACGGTTGGAGCGGTCTTCGGACATCGGGAAATGGAGTTGGAGGGTGGGTTACTTCTTCTTCGCCGGGGCGGACTTGCCGGAAAGGATCGTCATGCAACGGGCGACGTCGCGGCGCAGGGCGCGAAAACGGGCGGAGTTCTCGACGGCGCCGGTGGCCTTCTTGAGGCGGAGGCTGAGGAGTTCTTCGCGGGCTTCGCGGATACGCTTCTGCAGTTCGGCAGGAGCCAGGGGGCGCAGGGCCGTAGCGGCGGTGGGCTTATCTTTCCGGTAGGTGGACATCGGTGAAAAGGGTCAGTTATGGGTGGTCGGGGCCTGATGCATCAATACTTTTCGAGCTCTTCGCGGGCCACGAAGCGGCAGCGGAGCTGGAGCTTGGTGTCGGCGAGGCGCATGGCTTCGCGGGCGACCGTGATCGGCACGCCGGCGACTTCGAAGAGCATGGTGCCCGGCTTGATGCAGGCCACGTAGTACTCGACGCTACCCTTACCGGAGCCCATTCGGACTTCGGCCGGCTTCTTGGTCACCGGGGTATGGGGGAAGATGCGCATCCACATCTTGCCCTTGCGCTTCAGCGAGCGGGAGATGGCGATACGGGCGGCTTCGATTTGGTTGGCCGGGACGCGGCCGCGATCGAGGGACTGGATGCCGAAGTCGCCGAAGGACAGCGTGTTGCAGGCCGTGGCGTTGCCACGGATCTTGCCCTTGCGGTGCTTGCGCCACTTGGTGCGAGCGGGTTGGAGATTGGCCATGTTGGTCTAGAAGGTGAAGGGTTGGAGGGATGGCTTAGAACTCGGAGTCCTTGGAGCAGATCCAGCACTTGATGCCGACCTTGCCGGCCAGGGTGCGGGCTTCGGTGAAACCGTAGTCGATGTTCTCGCGAAGGGTGTGGAGCGGCACGCGACCGACGCGGGCGGACTCGACGCGGGCGATCTCAGCGCCACCGAGACGACCGCCGAGGCGGATACGGATGCCATCGGCGCCGTTGGTCATGGTGGTCTGGACGGCCTTCTTCATGGCGCGACGGAAGGAGATGCGGCGTTCGAGCTGCAGGGCGATGTTCTCGGCGACGAGCTGGGCCACGAGGTCGGGGCGCTTCACTTCGTTCACCTCGAGGATGATGTCGTCGATGCGGGCCTTGCCGGCGACCTTCTGGATCTCGGCGCGGAGGTTCTTGAGCTCATCGCCCTTGCGGCCGATGACGACGCCCGGGCGGGCGGTCCAGATGCGGACGCGGACCTTCTGGCCGGCGCGTTCGATGAAGATGCGAGGCACGGCGGCCTGGCGGAGCTTCTCCTTGAGGAACTCGCGGATGCGATAGTCCTCGAGGATGTTGGCCGGGAAGTCGCGCTTGGTGGCGTACCAGCGGGATTCCCAGTTGCGGCGGACGGCTAGACGGAAGCCGATCGGATTTACTTTCTGGCCCATGTTTCGAAAATTACTTGGTGGCGGAACCCAGGGACACGCGGATGTGGCTCATGGATTTGTGGATAGGGTGGGCGGAACCGCGGGCGGCCGGCATCGAACGCTTGATGACCGGACCCTGGTTGACCGTGGCGGAGACGATCACGAGATCGCTGCTGGAGAGGTTGTGGTTGTTCTCGGCGTTGGCGATCGCGCTGGCGAGCGTCTTGCCGAGGAGGCGGGCGGACTTGCGCGGGATGAAGCGGAGGAGCTGGATGGCTTCCTCGGCGGGGAGGCCCTGGATCTGGCGCGCGACTTCGCGGACCTTCTGGGGCGACATACGGGCAAAACGGGTGGTGGCGTGGACTTCCATGACTTTGGTAAAGGTTGGGTTAGATGCGGGGGTTGGCGCGGGGGGTGACGAGGTCGCCGGCGTTGATGCCAGCGGAGTTGTCGAGGGAAAGGATGAGGGCGACCGAGCGGTGGAGACCGGCTTCGGCGATGACGAGGGCGCCGAAGGCGCGACCGTCACGGCTCACGTTGCAGACCGTACCGGGGCGGAAGCCGCGGTCGTGTCCGCCATCCAGGACAACCAGATCCGTCGCGCGGGCGGAGACGACCGCGACGACCGGAGCCTTGCCATCCGCTTCGGCCGCACCAAGCGCACGGACTTCCGCGCCGACCGCGGTGGCGGCGACGAGAAGAGCGGACATGGTGAGGACGTTGCGCACGGAGATGGATTACTGAGCTTCCTTGCGGGAGGGCTGGGTGTGCTGGCGGAAAGTGCGCGTCGGGGCGAACTCGCCGAGCTTATGGCCGACCATGTTTTCCGTCACATAGACGGGAACGAAAGCCTTGCCGTTATGGACTTCCAGGTTGAGGCCGATGAAGTCCGGGGTGACCGTCGAGCGGCGCGACCAGGTCTTGATCGGCTTACGGCTGTTGGCCTTCTGGGCGACGGTGACCTTGTCGACGAGGTGAGCGTCGACGTAGAAACCCTTTTTACGAGAGCGTGCCATGTTAGGAGAGGGTCAGGAAGGGTTAGACCTGCTTCACCTTGCGACCGTTGCGGCGCAGGATGATCTGGTTGTTGGAGGCCTTCGCCTTGATGCGCGTCGGGAAGCCCTTGGCGAGCTGGCCCCACGGGGACTTGAGGTGCTGACGACCGCCGCCACCCTTCTTCTTGCCGCCGCCACCGCCGTTCGGGTGGTCGACCGGGTTCATGGACATACCACGCTGACGAGGACGGATGCCCTTCCAGCGGCTGCGACCGGCCTTACCGAGGCTGGCGTTGTGGTGGTCGACGTTGCCGACGATGCCCACGGTGGCGCGGCAGTCGGCGTTAAGGTAGCGCTGCTCGCCGGAAGGCATGCGCAGGATGGCGCGGCCGGCCTCGAGACCGAGGAGCTGGGCGAAGCCGCCGGCGGAGCGGGCGAGCTGACCACCCTTGCCGGGTTCGATTTCGATGCAGTGGATGAAGGTGGCCGGAGGGATCAGGCGCAGCGGCAGGGAAAGGCCCGGGGTGAGCTGCTCCTGCGCGGTGTTGGTGCTGACGACCTTGTCGCCGACCTTGAGGCCATCCGGTGCGAGGATGTAGTTCAGGGTCTTGTCGGCGTACTCGATGAGGGCCAGGTGGGAGGTGCGGTTCGGATCGTACTCGATGCGGATCACGGTCGCCGGGGCGTCCAGGCGGTCGCGACGGAAATCGATGGCGCGATAGAGCTTCTTATGGCCTCCGCCACGACGGCGGGAGGTGATGCGGCCGTAACAGTTACGGCCCATCGCGCGGTGCTTGAACTCGGTGAGCGAGCGCTCGGGGCGACCGGCGTGCAGGCCCTCGGTCTTGACGCGCACAAGGAAGCGCGTGCCGGGGGTGATAGGACGATGAGTGATGATGGGCATGGCTTGGCTGCTCCGAGATTAGGCGAGGGAGATGACGTCGCCCTTCTTCAGGGTGACGATGGCGCGACGGGAATCCGTCTCGGTGAAGATGGAACCACCGGAGAGGCGGCTGCGGCGCAGCTTGCCCTTGCGGATGAGGATGTTGATCTTCTCGACGGTCACCTTGAAGGAGGCCTCGACGGCCTTCTTGATCTGGGCGCGGTCGGCGCCAGGAAGGACTTCGAAGACGTACTTGTTGGCTTCGGCGAGGCCGGAGGCCTTTTCCGTGAGGATCGGGCGGCTGATGATTTCAGAAGCGGGCTTCATTGGGTGACGGTCTTAGTTTTTGGCGCGCTCGAGGACCTTCTTGAGGCCGTCTTCCGAGATCAGGATGCGCGGGGTGCGCACGAGATCGAGAGCGTTGAGGTTGGAAGAATTGGAGAAGATGGCGCGGCTGACGTTGCGGCTGGCGCGCACGACGTTGTCCGACCAGGCGCTGTCCACGACGAGGAGGCGCTTGCCGGCGGGGCTCACGTTGGCGAGCACCTTGGCGAAGAGCTTGGTCTTGGGCTGGGCGACCTCGAACTTCTCGATGACCGAGATACCGCCGTCGGCGGCGAGCTCGAAGAGCGCGCGCTGGAGGGCGATCTTCTTGGCCTGGGCGGTGATGGTCTTGGACCAGTCGCGGGGGCGAGGACCGAAGACGATGCCGCCCTTGAACATCTGGGGGGCGCGCTTGTCGCCGTGGCGGGAACCGCCGGAACCCTTCTGCGGGAGGACCTTCTTGCCGGAGCCGGCGACTTCGCCGTAGTCCTTGGTCTTGGAGGTACCCTGACGCTTGTTGGCCTGGTAGGAGACGATCACCTGCTTGAGCAGGGCGACGCCCTTCGAGCCTTCGAAGGAAGGAATATCGAATTCCTTCTCGGTGAAGGCGGAGCCGTCGGACTTGTAAACTTTGAGCTTCATATCGCTGAGATGCTAGGTGGGTTACTTGGCGGCGATGGCCTTCTTGGCCGGACGCACGAGGACGACCTCACCGTTGGCGCCGGGGAAGCTGCCCTTGATGAGGAGGAGGTTCTTTTCCGCGAGGACCTGGACGACGCGGAGATTCTGGACGGTGCGCTGCACCTGGCCCATGTGGCCCGGCATGCGCTTGCCCTTGAAGACGTGACCCGGGGTCTGACGCATGCCGATCGAGCCGATTCGGCGGTGCATCATGTGACCGTGGGAGTCAGGCTGGCCATCCATGTTGTGGCGCTTGACGACGCCCTGGAAACCGCGGCCCTTGACGGTGCCGATGACGTCGACCATCTGGCCGGCGGCGAAATTCTCGACGGTGATGACGTCGCCGACCTTGGCCTGCGTGGCGCCGGCCTGGCGGATCTCGTGGAGATGGGTGTGGGGAGCGACGCCCGCCTTGCGGAGGTGGCCGACTTCGCCGGCCGACATGCGGCTTTCCTTCTGGGCGCCGAAGGCGATCTGGACGGCATCATAGCCATCCTTGTCGACGGTCTTTACCTGGGTGACCGGGCAGGGACCCGCTTGGACGACCGTGACAGGGACGAGGTTGTTCTCCGCGTCATAGACCTGGGTCATTCCGATTTTCTTACCGAGTAGCTGGTGTTTCATTTTTCTAAGAGGCAGGTGGCGTTTCCGCCGTTTGGTCATTGCTGACCTGCATTAGGCTTAGGATTCCTTGCGGAATCTTGGTCCTGATAGAGGGGCTTGGACGTCCTGCGTTGGGTTGGAGGTTAAGGTGGAGGGTTGAAGAGTTAGACTACGATGTTGATGTCAACCCCAGAAGGCAGGTTGAGCTTCTTCAGCTCGTCCACGGTCTGGGCGTTGGGCTCCATGATCTCGATCAGACGCTTGTGCGTGCGGATCTCGAACTGGTCCATGGACTTCTTGTCCACGTGGGGCGAACGGTTGACGGTAAGGCGGGAGATATCGGTCGGCAGCGGCACGGGGCCGGAGACGCGGGCGCCGGTGCGCTTGGCGGTGTCGACGATCTCATTGGCGGACTGGTCGACCATGCGGTAGTCGAAGCCCTTGAGCTTGATGCGGATTTTGGTGCGGGCCATCGGGAAGGGTGTTTAGGGGTGAGATTAGGTGCGGGCCGGAGCGCGGGAGGAGGTCTCGACGACCTGCTTGAGGATCTGAGCCGGGACCTGCTCGTAGTTGCCGGGTTCCATGGAGTAGGAAGCGCGGCCCTTGGAGAGGGAACGGACGTCGGTGGAGTAGCCGAACATCTCGGCCAGCGGGACGCGGGCGTCGATGTTGCAGAGGCCGCCCTTGGTTTCCATGCCCTGGATCTGGCCACGGCGGCGGTTAAGATCGCCCATGATGTCGCCCTGGTATTCTTCCGGGGTGACGACTTCGACCTTCATGATGGGCTCAAGGAGGATCGGCTTGGCGTCCTTCATGGCTTCCTTGAAGGCGAAGATGCCGGCCATCTTGAAGGCCATTTCGTTCGAGTCCACTTCGTGGAAGGAACCGAAGACGATGCGGGCCTTGAAGTTGATCACCGGGTAACCGGCGACGGTGCCGTTGTTGGCGGCTTCGAGGATGCCTTCGGTGGCAGGCTTGATGAATTCCTTGGGGATGACGCCGCCGACGATCTCGTTGACGACTTCTTCGCCCTTCTCGCCGGCCACGCGGGTGGCGGGCGGGTTGGGTTCGAGCTTGATCTCGACGTGGCCGTACTGGCCGCGACCACCGGACTGGCGGATGAACTTACCCACGCCTTCGGAGGCGAGGTTGATCGTCTCACGGTAGGAGATCTGGGGCTTGCCGGACTTGGCCTCGACCTTGAACTCGCGCTTGAGGCGGTCGACGATGATCTCGAGGTGAAGCTCGCCCATGCCGGAGATGAGGGTCTGGCCCGTCTCGGGGTTGGAAGTGACGCGGAAGGTCGGGTCTTCCTGGGCGAGACGCTGCAGGCCGATGGAGAGACGCTCCTGGTCACCCTTGGAGTTGGGCTCGATGGACATCGAGATGACGGGCTCGGCGAAGGTGGTCTTCTCGAGGATCAGGTCGTCCTCGGCGGTGAGGGTGTCGCCGGTGGCGATGTCCTTCGGGCCGATGATCGCGCAGATGTCGCCGGAGTAGGCGACGTCGATTTCCTCACGGTCCATCGCGCGGAGGAGCACGATGCGCGAGATGCGCTCGTTCTTGCGGGTGCGCGGGTTGTAGAGGGCTTCGCCCTTCTTGAGCTGGCCGCGGTACACGCGGTAGAAGACGAGCTGGCCCACGTGCGGGTCGGACCAGAGCTTGAAGCAGAGGCCGGTGACCTTGGCCTTGTCGTCCGGACCGATGGCGATCTCCTTGTCGCCGTCTTCGATGAACGCCTTCTGGGGGCGCATGTCGATCGGGGACGGGAGGAAGTCGACGACGCAGTCGAGGAGCATCTGGACGCCCTTGTTCTTGAAAGCGGAACCGGGGATGACGCCGATGAAGTTGAGCGAGAGGGTGGCCTTGCGGATGCCCGTGCGCATCTCCTCGATGGTCACTTCCTGGCCGTCGAGGTACTTGGCGGCGAGGACGTCGTCGAAGTCGGCGAGACCTTCGATGAGCTTGGTGCGCCAGAGCTTGGCTTCTTCCTTCTGCTTCTCGGGAATCTCGATCACGTCGAACTTCATTCCCTTCGGGTCGGTCTCGTCGTAAAGGTAGGCGGTGTTCTTGATCAGGTCGATCATGCCCTTGAACTCTTCGCCCTGGCCGATCGGGATGAAGAGGGGGTGGGCGTTGCCCTTGAGCTTCTCGCGGATGTCGTCGACGGCGCCGAAGTAGTCGGCACCGGTGCGGTCCATCTTGTTGACGAAGGCGACGCGCGGGACGCCGTACTTGTTCATCTGGCGCCAGACGGTCTCGGACTGGGGCTGCACGCCGGCGACGGCGCAGAAGACGGCGACGGCGCCGTCCAGCACGCGGAGCGAGCGCTCCACCTCGGCCGTGAAGTCCACGTGGCCCGGGGTGTCGATGATGTTGATGCGATGGTCGATGTTCGCGAAATGGCCTTCCTTGGTCTTCCAGCCGGCGGAGATGGCGGCCGCGGTGATCGTGATGCCACGCTCGCGTTCCTGTTCCATCCAGTCGGTGGTGGCGGTGCCGTCATGCACTTCGCCCATCTTGTGCACCACGCCGGTGTAGAAGAGGATGCGCTCGGTCGTGGTCGTCTTGCCGGCGTCGATGTGCGCGGCGATGCCGATGTTACGCGTGTGCTCGAGAGGGAACGCGCGGGACGGAGAATTGAATTCGGAAAGTTTGGCCATGATCGGAACCGTTGGGGGCTGCTGAAATTACCTGCGGATTACCACTTGAGGTGGGCGAAGGCACGGTTGGCCTGGGCCATCTTGTGCGTCTCTTCGCGCTTCTTCACCACGTTGCCGGTGTTGTTGTAGGCGTCGACGAGCTCGGCGGCGAGCGCTTCGGACATCGTGGTTCCCTTGCGGCCGGCGGCGGCGGCGGCGACCCAGCGCAGCGCGATGCTGTTCTGGCGCTCAGGGGAGACTTCGACCGGGACCTGGTAGGTGGCGCCACCGACGCGTCGGCTCTTCACTTCAAGCTTCGGACGGCAGTTCTCGAGGGCGCCGAGCAGCAGCTCGACGGGGTTGCCCTTCATCAGCTTTTCGCTGACCTTCTCGATCGCGCCATAGACGATGCCCTGGGCGATGGACTTCTTGCCCGACTTCATCACGACGTTGATGAGCTGGCTGATGAGGGGGGAGCCGTAACGGGCGTCCGGGAGATGGGCGCGCTTGGCTGCTTTGCGACGACGAGACATGGTCTAAGGGAGTTGGGTGCGGAAACGGATTAGGCCTTCTTTTCCTTCGGGCGCTTGACGCCGTACTTGGAACGGGAGCGACGACGCTTCTCGACGCCGGAGCAGTCGAGGGGGCCGCGGACGATGTGGTAGCGCACGCCCGGGAGATCCTTTACGCGGCCGCCGCGGACGAGGACCACGGAGTGCTCCTGGAGCTTGTGGCCTTCGTCGGGGATGTAGGAGATGACTTCCTGGCCGTTCGTCAGGCGCACCTTGGCGACCTTGCGCTGGGCCGAGTTCGGCTTCTTCGGCGTGCGGATCATGACCTGCACGCAGACGCCGCGGCGGAAGGGCGAGTTGTTCAAGGCAGGCGACTTCGACTTGGCCTTGGGTTGGACACGCGGTTTACGGACGAGCTGGTTGATGGTAGGCATGGACCTCGGTAAATAGGGAAAAGAGGGTTTGGGCATAGGGGTCGAGGCCCCTCATGCAAGAGGAAAGTGCGTGGATTTTAAGGTTTCTTTACTCCCCTCCCTTATCCGACCCCCCTTCGGCTTTTTTGGCGGGACAATTCCGATGCCCACGCCATTACTCCAAACCCCTCCCATGCTGTCTCCCCGCCTGACCGTCGCCTTCCTCCTTGGGATGTCCTGCCTTTCGGGCCTGGCCCAGAC
>OFRH01000004.1_pt1 | contig 113003 bp, 88 predicted proteins | sample 1543111 | NCBI WGS metagenome assembly OFRH01 (sample SAMN07774220, study PRJEB24372) | wastewater metagenome | isolation source: Exp Tend NO 100WW | collected 2016-02
CGCCGGTTCGGCCTACCTGATCGGTCTCCTCATCATCCATGTGCTCGTCCCGCGCATAGAGCCGGTGAAGATGGAAGACATCGCCGAAGCCGAGGCCAAGTAAGCCTCGGCATCCTGGTAAAAGAAAAGGGCCCCGTGACGGGGCCCTTTTTGTTGGCGTGGAGGCCGGCGCTCAGCCTGCGACGACGATGTTCACCAGCTTGCCCGGCACGACGATCTCCTTCACGACGGGCTTGCCGTCGGTGAACTTGAGCACGTCGGCGTTGGCCTTGGCCAGGGCGAGCAGGGCGTCCTTGGAGATGTCCTTGGCGACCTTGGCGGTGGCACGGACCTTGCCGTTGACCTGGAAGATGACCTCGACGGTGGTCTCGACGAGCTTGGAGGCGTCGAGCTTGGGCCAGCCGGCCGCGGTGACACTTTCCTTATGACCGAGACGCTGCCAGATCTCCTCGCACACGTGCGGGGCGAACGGGGCGGCGAGGCGGACGAAGTCCTCCACGGTCGTACGACGCAGGGCGGGGGACTTCTCGGCGACGTTCATCAGGATCATCATCTGCGAGATGGCGGTGTTGAACTGCAGGGTCTCGATGTCCTTCTCGACCTTCTGGATGGTGCGGTGGAGTTCGCGGACGAGCTCTTCCGATTCGGCGCCCTCGGCGCTGATCTTCGGCGAGACCTTGCCGGTGTTCTCGTCGACCGCCAGGCGCCAGAGGCGACGGAGGAAGCGGGTGATGCCGATGATGCCGTCGGAGTTCCAAGGCTTGGAGGCCTCGAGCGGTCCGAGGAACATCAGGTACATGCGGAGCGCGTCGGCGCCGTGGTCCTTGACGATGGCGTCGGGGTTCACGACGTTACCGCGGCTCTTGGACATCTTCTCGCCGTCCTCGCCCATGATGAGTCCTTGGTGGAAGAGCTTCTTGAAGGGTTCGGCCGTCGGCAGGACGCCGATCTCGTAAAGGAAGCGGTGCCAGAAGCGCGCGTAGAGGAGGTGCAGCACGGCGTGCTCGGCGCCGCCGATGTAGAAGTCGGGGCAGCCCCAGTATTCGAGGTCGGCCTTGGAGGCGAGGGCCTCGGCGTTCTTGGGGTCGATATAACGCAGGTAGTACCAGCAGGAGCCGGCCCACTGGGGCATGGTGTTGGTCTCGCGCGAGGCCTTGATCCAGAGCGGACCCGGCTGTGGCTTCGACTGCGAGACCGTGGCGCCGGAGGCGACGTCGTACCAGACCTCGGTCCACTCGGGCTCCTTCGACAGCGGGGAATCGCCGGTCGGGGAAGGCTGGTAGGACTTGACGGTCGGGAGCGTGAGCGGGAGCTGCTTGGAGGTCAGCGGCACGGCGCAGACTTCGACGCCATTAAGCTGGCAGGTGACGGGTTCCTTCGGGAGGAACTCGCGCACTTCGGAGTCGGCCGGGATCTTGGCGTAATCCTCGCGGGAGACCCAGAGGAGCGGGAAGGGCTCGCCCCAGTAGCGCTGGCGCGAGAACAGCCAGTCGCGCAGCTTGAAGTTCACGGCGAGCTTGCCCTGGCCCTTGGCGGCGAGGTCGGCAGTGATCTTCTTCTTGGTCTCGACGGCGGAGAGGCCGTCGAACGGACCGGAGTTCACCATCGGGCCGTCTTCGGTCCAAGGCTTCTCGTTGACGTCGACCGCTTCCTTGGAGCCGACGACCTGGATGATGGGGAGCTTGAATTCCTTGGCGAATTCCCAGTCGCGCTCGTCGTGCGCCGGGACGGCCATGATGGCGCCGGTGCCATAGGTGATGAGCACGTAGTCGGCGGTCCACACGGGGATCTTGGCGCCGTTGACAGGGTTGATCGCGTAGGCGCCGGTGAACACGCCGGTCTTCTTCTTGTCGGCGAGGTCGGTGCGCTCGAGGTCGGTCTTGTTGCGGACCGCGGCGACGTAGCTTTCGACGGCGTTCTTCTGGGCCGCGGTGGTGAGCTTGCCGATGAGCGGGTGCTCGGGCGCGATGACCATGTAGGTCGCGCCGTAGAGGGTGTCGGGACGGGTGGTGAAGACGGTCAGCGTGTCGGCGTGGCCATCCAGCTTGAACGTGACCTCGGCGCCTTCGGACTTGCCGATCCAGTTCTTCTGGAGGCGCTTGGTGGAGTCGGGCCAGTCGACATGGTCGAGGCCTTCGATGAGCTTGTCCGCGTAGGCGGTGATGCGCAGGACCCACTGGCGGATCGGGCGACGTTCGACCGGGTGGTTGCCGCGGTCGGAGCGCGGGCCTTCGGGCGTGTTGAGGACTTCCTCGTTCGCGAGGACGGTGCCGAGGGCGGGGCAGAACCAGACGGGCTTCTCGGAGACGTAGGCGAGTCCGTGGCGGAAGAGCTTCAGGAAGATCCACTGCGTCCAGCGGAAGTAGTTCTCGTCGGTGGTCGAGAGCTCGCGGTCCCAGTCGATAGCGAAGCCGAGCATCTGCAGCTGACGGCGGAAGTTATCGATGTTGCGCTTGGTCTGGACGGCGGGGTGCTCGCCGGTGGCGATCGCGTGCTGCTCGGCCGGGAGGCCGAAAGCGTCCCAGCCCATCGGGTGGAGGACGTTGAAGCCGTTGGCCTTCTTGTAACGGGCCAGGATGTCCGACGCGGTGTAGCCCTCGGGGTGGCCGATGTGCAGGCCGGCGCCGGACGGGTAGGGGAACATGTCCAGGACGTAGTACTTCGGCTTGCCGCAGGAGATGGGTTCGGTGCGGAAGGTCGCGTTGGCTTTCCAGACGGCCTGCCACTTCTGCTCGAAGGCGGGGAAATCGTAGCTGCCGGGTTTTGTTTCCGAAGTTTCCATGAATGCGTGCAGATAGGAGGTTCGGGACGGCGCTGGCAAGGTTTTGGAGCGTCCGCGGACCCTATCCCGCTTGCCTAGGCCGTCCGGCGGGGGTTATCTGCCTTTCATGAACGTGCTCGTGGTGGGCGGTGCCGGCTACATCGGCAGCCATTGCGTCCGGCAGGCGCTGGCCGCCGGGCACAAGGTGGCCGTGCTGGACGACCTGTCCTACGGCCATGCCGCGTCCGTCCCCGCCGGGGTGAAGCTGCACCGCGCCGACATGGGCGACCAGGTCGCGGTCCGCGCCGCCCTGCGTGAGTCCGCCGCCGAGGCGGTGATCGATTTCGCCGCCTTCACGAACGTCGGCGAGTCCGTCCAGCAGCCCGAGCGCTACCACGATAACAATGTCGTCCGCACCGAGGGGCTGCTGCAGGCGATGCTCGCCGAGGGCGTCAAGAAGCTGGTCTTCTCGAGCACCTGCGCGACCTACGGTATCCCGGAGAAGATGCCGATGACGGAGGACCTTCCGCAGCAGCCGATCAATCCCTATGGCGCTACGAAGCTCGCCGTCGAAAAGCGTCTGGCCGCGCTCGCGCGCTCGCATGGCCTGAGTTTCGCGGCCTTCCGTTACTTCAACGCCGCCGGGGCTTCCCCCGACGGTGCGATCGGCGAAGACCATACGCCCGAGACCCATCTGATCCCGCTCGCGATCGCCGCCGCCCTGGGCCGTCGCCCGCCGCTCCAGGTCTTCGGCGCGGACTACCCGACGCCCGATGGCACCTGCTTGCGCGATTACGTGCACGTCGACGACCTTGCCCGCGCCCACCTCGACGTGCTCCCGAAACTCGGCCAGCCCGGGCAGGCCCTGTTCTATAATCTTGGCACGGGCACGCCTTGCTCGGTCAAGGACGTCATCGCCAGCGTCGCCCGCATCCTCGGCCGCCCCGTCCCGCATGCGTTCGCCCCGCGCCGCGAGGGCGATCCGGCCGCCCTTTACGCCGATGCCTCCAAGGCCCGCCGCGAACTCGGCTGGGTCCCGCGCTATGATACGCTCGACAGCATCGTGCTGACGGCATGCCATTGGCACCTCGCCCGTCCCAAGGGCTTCGCCTCCTGACCCGATGTCCGAACAGCTTCACCCGCACTGGCGCATCCAGTACATCCGCACCCGCAAGGAGCCCGGCGCCGGCAGTCCGTTCGCGGCGTTGCTCGCGGCGAACGACGACGAGGCGAACCTCATCCTGCATCGCGGCGCCCGCTGTTTCGTCATCCTCAACAACTCGCCTTATAATCCTGGTCATCTGATGGTGCTGCCCAATCGCGAGGTCGGCGAGCTGACGGACCTCACCGCCGCAGAGCGCGCCGAGATGATGGACCTGCTCGTGCGCTGCCAGGCCGTCCTGCAGAAGGTGATGAGCCCTGCCGGCTTCAACATGGGCCTCAACCTCGGCAAGGCCGCCGGCGCCGGGATCCCGACGCACCTTCACTTCCACATCGTGCCGCGCTGGGACGGCGACCATAACTTCATGCCGGTCATCGCGGATACGCGCGTCCTGCCGCAGGCGCTGTCCGAGCTCTGGGCCCGCCTCAAGCCCGCCTTCGCCGCCGCATGACCCGGGTCGTCGACATCTCCGTCCGTCACGCGAAGACCAAGGTCTCCGCGGTCTCCGTTCAGCGTGTCGTCCATGCGCTCGACAAACTGAAGGGCTATCGTTGTCCCGAAGGTTCGCTGTCCGTAGCCTTCCTCGGCGACAAGGAGACGGCGAAGCTGCACGACGAATTCCTCGGCGATCCGACCGTGACGGATGTCATCACGTTCGTCGGCGAAGAGCACCCCGGCGAGCCCTTCGCCGGCGAGATCTGCGTGAACATCGACCAGGCCCGCCGCGCCGCGAAGGAGCATGGGGTCACCCTGGCCACCGAGCTGCGACTTTACGTGGCCCATGGCTGGCTGCACCTTTCGGGCCTGCGCGACGGCAATCGCAAGGAGTCCGCCGCCATGCGCGTCGGCGAGGCCGTGGCGGTGTCGCATCTCGACAAACTGGGCGCGAAGCTCCGCGTCCGCGATTAACGGACTCGCCCTCGGGGCCGTCCGCGTCCAACTTCCCGGCAGATGAAGCGCACCGTCATCATCCACTCCGGCGGCATGGATTCCACCGTGCTCCTGGGCCACCTGCTGGCCGAGGGCAGGGAAGTGCATGCGCTTTCCGTGGATTACGGCCAGCGTCACCGTCGCGAACTCGTGGCCGCCGCCGAGATCTGCGCCCATTACAAGGTGCCGCATCGCGTCGCCGACCTGCGCGGCCTGACGCCGCTCTTCGGCGCCAACGCGCTCACGGATACCCATGTCGCCGTGCCCGAAGGCCATTACGAGGAGGCCAGCATGAAGGCCACCGTCGTGCCGAATCGGAACATGCTCCTCATCGCGACCGCCGCCGCCTGGGCGATGTCGCTCAAGGCCACGTCGGTCGCCTATGGCGCGCATGGCGGCGATCACGCCATCTACCCTGATTGCCGGCCGGCCTTCGCCGACGCCTTGGACAAGGCGATCCGCCTCGCCGATTGGCACGAGGTCTCGCTCGAGCGCCCGTTCGTGGGCATGGATAAGACCGCCATCGTGAAACGCGGCGTCGAGCTGGGCGTGCCTTTCGCGCTGACGTGGTCCTGCTACGTCGGCGGCGACAAGCACTGTGGAAAGTGCGGTACCTGCGTGGAACGCAAGGAGGCTTTCCTCCGCGCCGGCGTGGCCGATCCGACCCCTTACGCGGGTTAGTCTTATCCGCCTGATTAGGCGCCTTAAGACCGTCTGGCTCGGCATTCTGCGTTGTTGATGCCTTCCTGAGGATGGACAGTTTGAGTCCGTGCTTCGCCGCCTTCGTCAACCCTTCGCCTGGCTCGCCCTCGTGGCGTGGCTGGCCGCGTCGGGCCTGTCGTGGGACCTCCTGCAGGTCGTGGCGTGGACGAAGATGTCGGTCGACAACGCGACCCAGCTGACGGCTTCGGCCGCGGTCTCGAAGACCCTGGAGGACGCGCCTTGTCCGCTCTGCCGGGCCGCGCAGGAAGGCCGCAAGAACGCGGAGCAGGCGCCGTTGGCCAAGGACGAGATCGCCAAGGCGAAGGCAAAGGCCGATCCGGTGACCGGCGAGATCCGGCTCGTGGCGGCGAATCTGTTTTCCGGACGCGATTTCGCGCGTCCGATGGATGAGCTGAGCGTGTCGCGCGTGGCCGAGGTGCCCGTGCCGCCGCCGCGAGTGCGAGGCTGATCACCGTTGCGGGCCGCGGTTAGTTCGGCTCGCGCGTGGCATCTCCCATCATTCCCAAGTCGCACCCGCTCGGTGCGCATCGTCGCCTGCGCGGAACGCCACACCCGCGCCGATGACACCCAAATCATACACCTATGAAGTTTTCTCTCCTTGCGGAGCGCCCCTCGAGGGTCGCTCTCCTCTCCCTCCTCGCGCTCGGCGCTTACACCGAAGCCCAGGCCTGTCCCTGCGGCTGCGTGAAGATCTGCGTCGACAACCTCGCCGACCGTCCGGCCGTCTCCGCGGCCAGTCCGTTCGTGCTCGATGTGCGTTTCGACGCGATCGACCAGAACGAGCGTAACGATGCGGCCCATGCCCACTGGTATGGCTCGCACTTCCTCACGACCGGCACGGTCGAGACGCAGATCGCCGGCCAGACCTGGTTCCTGTCGGTGCCGCGGGTCGAACGCCACCTGCATACCGACAAGACGGCGGTCGGCGCGACCAACTACACCCAGGACGTGGTCGGCCTCGGTGACATCACCATCGGCACGCGTTTCGACTGGCGCGGCTTCACCGTCAACGCGGGCGTGAAGCTCCCGACGGGCAACGACCATATCGTCTTCGCCGACCCCGATGGCGGCCTGTCGCGTCGCTACCTGCAGCCGGGCACCGGCTCGACCGACGTGCTTGCCGGCATCCGCAAGGACTTCGGCGCGGCCGATTCGGCCCTGTCCGAGTTCGTGCAGCTGCAGGCGCAGGGTGCCGTCGCTTCCGACGGCAACTTCCGTCCGGGCACGACGCTCGCGCTGAGCGCCGGCGTGCGCTACAAGCTGACCGACAGCCTCGCGGCCTCGCTGCAGGGTTCGTTGCTCCGTCAGTTCCGCGACAAGAACACCATGCGCCTCGATCCGACGACCCCGCGTCAGGTCGCCGCTCCGTCGAAGTCCGTCTATGACGAGGATCTCGAGTCGGGCGGTCTGACGACCAGCCTTGCGGCCGGCCTGTCCTATAAGCTCAGCGGCGCCACCAGCGCCTATCTGTTCTACAGCCAGCCGGTCGAGACCCGCAGTTACGTCACCAAGAGCGCCACTTCCCTCGTCAATCCGGTGCATGCCACCGCGATCTGGTCGCTGGGTCTTTCGCATTCGTTCTGAGCGTCGCCGCTTCATCGCCTCTCGAGGTCTGCCGTAAGAGGATGCGGCAGGCCTCTTTTTTGGCCGTTTAACGCAGGGGAGGGGCCTCATCTTCCTTGCGACCCGGGCTTCGGCCCCTCTATCTGCTGGCTGTCCCATGTTCACCTGCAGCAAGACCTATCGCGATATCCCGTTCGCCCACCGGCAGCATCGGCACGACGGGCATTGCTCGTTCCTGCATGGTCATAACTGGGGCATCGAGATCGAGTTCGGCTGCGACCAGCTCGACGAGCGAGGCTTCGTCGTGGACTTCGGCGGCCTCGCTTTCCTCAAGACCTGGATCGCCGATCATCTCGATCACGCCTGTCTGTTCGCCAAGGAAGATCCGGTCCGCGAGCAGCTCCTCAAGGATTACCCGAAGCTTTTCCGTCCGCTCGTCATCGATTCCGTCTCCACCGAGGGTATCGCCAAGTTCCTCTTCGAGACTTTCGACCCCATGGTGCGCAAGGAGACCGGCGGTCGCGCCTGGGTCCGGCAGATCATCCTGCACGAGGACACCAAGAACAAGGCGAGCTATCAGCCGAAGGCCTGAACATGGCTGAGCTCTACCCCGTCAATGAGACGTTCCTCAGTTGGCAAGGGGAGGGTGTCCATCTCGGCCGCAAGGCCTTCTTCATCCGGCTGCAGGGTTGCCCCGTGAAGTGCGCCTGGTGCGACTCCGCGTCCACCTGGCATCCGCAGTTCGTCCCCAAGCAGGTCCGGAAGGCCTCTGCCGCCGAGCTGGCCGAAGAGGCCGCTGCCGCCCGCCCGGAATTCGTCGTCCTGACCGGTGGGGAGCCCTGTATCCATGACCTTACCCTGCTGCTGGCCGCCATGGGCTCGGTCGGGCTCAAGGTCCATCTCGAGACCTGCGGGGCCTACCCGATCGCCGATGGCTTCGCGTGGGTCACCGTCAGCCCGAAGTGGGCCAAGCCGCCGCTGGCCGAGTCCTTGGCCCGGGCAGACGAAGTGAAGCTCATCGTCGAGGCCCCGGATAGCATCACCCGCTGGACCGAGGCCGTCGGCGGCAAGTGGCTTAGCCCCAACGTCTGGCTCCATCCGGAGTGGTCGCGTCGGGCCGATCCGGCCGTCTTGCGGACCATTACCGAGCAGGTGAAGCAGGGGGGTGCCCCTTATCGCGCAGGTTGGCAGGTCCATAAGCCCTATTCGGCCGACAGTCTGGACGCCCGGGCCCGCCCGCCGGCGCCTCTGGGTGGCGACGTCGCCAAGGGTTTCTGAGCAGGTCGGCTCCCTTCGCCGGACTCAGGCCGGACCTCGGGTTCGGCACTATCTTCGAATGGGAACTTTTTTTGCTTCACACGGGGGCGGAACCCTCATTCAAAACGACCTCATGAACCGACCTGCCGTGCTCGCTCTTGAAGATGGAACCATTCTTCGGGGCAGGGCGTTCGGAGCCTCGGCCACCCTCTGCGGCGAAGTCGTGTTCAACACGAGCATGACCGGCTACCAGGAGATCCTCACGGATCCTTCCTACTTCGGCCAGATCGTCACCATGACGACCCCGCAGATCGGCAACTACGGCGTCAACGAGGACGACTTCGAATCCGCCCGTCCGCACGTCGCCGGTTTCGTCGTGCGCGACCTTTCGCCGATCGTCTCCAACTGGCGCGCCACCACCGACCTGAGCACCTGGCTCGCGAAGTACGGCATCCCCGGCATCGAAGGCGTCGACACCCGCTCGCTCACCAAGAAGCTGCGCTCCGCCGGCGTCATGAAGGCCTGCCTCTCCACCGAAGGCATCACCGACGAGGAAGCCCTCAAGCGCGCCCGCGCCTGGACCGGCACCGTCGGCGCCGACTTCGTCAAGGACGTCACCTGCAAGGCGCCTTACCATTACAACGCCACCGCCGGCGACTGCGAGGCCTTCACCGTCCCGGGCACGCACCTCAACAAGCCCAAGGCCCGCGCCAAGAAGTTCCGCATCGCGGCCTACGACTTCGGCGCCAAGACCTCGATCTTCCGCCGCCTCGTCGCCTCCGGCTTCGACGTGCATGTCTTCCCGGCCCGCACGCCCGCCTCGGAGATCCGCGCGTTCAATCCCGACGGCGTCTTCCTTTCCAACGGCCCGGGCGATCCCGCCGCCCTGAAGTACGCCCACGAAGCCGTGGCCGACCTCATCAAGACCTACCCGGTCTTCGGCATCTGCCTCGGCCATCAGATCATCACGCACGCCATCGGCGCGTCGACCTACAAGCTGAAGTTCGGCCATCGCGGCGGCAACCAGCCCGTCAAGAACACCGAAGAAGGCCGCGTGGCCATCACCGCCCAGAACCACGGCTTCGCCTCGAAGCCCGAGGAGCTGGAGCGCTGCGGCGCCATCGTCACCGAGGTGAACCTGAACGACAACACCGTCTCCGGCCTGCGTCTGAAGGACAAGCCGGTCTTCTCCGTCCAGTATCACCCGGAAGCCGGCCCCGGCCCGAACGACGCGGACGTGCTCTTCGACCGGTTCTACGACCTGGTCGCCAAGAGCAAGGGCGCCAAGTAAGTTCGGCGCCATGGCTGCCCGACTCCTCGCAGCCCTTTGCCTCGCCCTCGGTCTCGTCGGCTGCGCGTCCTCGCCGCGTTCGCCGGAAGAGGCCCTGACCCGGCTCATCGAGGACGCCGTCGCGGGTCGCTCGGTCGCGGAGCAGTACCAGAACGTCGACCCCGTCGACGAGGCGACCATCCGCCAGTTCGTCTACGTCGAGGAGTGGCTGGACGTGAACGGGGAGTCCGTCGTCGGCGTGGTGCCGGGCGCGACGCCGGCCGAAGGCTCGTTCCGCTTCACGCGCTCCGCCGACGGACGCTCGAGCTACCTGATCTCGTACGGCTGGCCCGGCCCGCAGGTGCGTTCACGCGTGCTTCGTCCCGCGCCCGGCTCCAAGATCATGCTCCTCGGCTGGTCGGATCTCCTGCCGTGGGAGCAGCTCGGCGCCGTCTGCGTCATCACGACGCCGCGCGAGATGGCGGACGAAGAGAACCACCCGTGCAGGCAGGCGTTCGTCTTCAAGGTCGAGGCGCCGCGCTGAGGGCGCGCCTCAGAGCTCGACCTGCATCCCCAGCTCGACCACGCGGCCGGGCGGGAGGTTGAAGTAGGCCGTCGCCGAGAGGGCGTTGCGGTTGAGCACCTCGAAGAGCTTTTCCTGGACGGCGTTGAGCGAGAAGCCCGTCGTCGCGCGGACGATCGTCTCGCGGCTGAGGAAGTAGGTCGTCTCCATCATGTTCGGCGTGATGCCGAGCTCCTTGTAGGCCGCTTCGAGCACCGGGAAGACGTCCTGCTTCTCGCGGAAGCCGAACCTGCCCGTCACGCTCAGGACCGACGGGAATTCCTCGTGGCTGTCGACCTTGCAGAACTTCGGTCCGCGCGTGTTGAAGCTGATGCGCTCGGACGGAGGCACGATCGCGCGGTCTTCGTCGACCTTGAGCGTCACGACGATGATGTGGTCGTGCAGCGCCTTGTTGTGCTTGAGGTTGTGGGCGAGGGCCATCGGCACCGATTTCGTCGAGCCGGTCATGTAGACGGCCGTGCCCTTGACGCGGCTCAGCTTGCCCGCGACGAAGCGGTCCTCGACGCTGTCGAGGAAGTTCTCGAAGTCGCCCGTGCTCTCGCCTTCGCTCATCTTCTCCTTCATCACCAGGCGGCCCTTATTCCAGACGGCCATGATGTAGTAGACCAGGAAGCCGGCCGCGAGGGGCAGCCAGCCGCTTTCGAGGATCTTCGGGATGTTAGAGGAGACGAAGACGACCTCGAGCAGGATGACGGGCGCGACGAACACGTAGGCCGTGACGGACGGGATCTTGAAGCGCTGGCGCAGGTACTGGCCGAAGAGGATCGTCGTCACCAGCATCGTCAGGCTGACCGCGATGCCGTAGGCGCTGGCGAGGTGCTCGGAAGACTTGTACTGCAGCACCAGGGTGATGGAGCCGATCATGAGCAGCCAGTTGATGATCGGGATGTAGATCTGGCCGGACTCCTGGTCCGAGGTGCGTTCGACGCGCATGCGGGGCAGGAAGTTGAGCTGGATCGCCTGCATCGTGGTCGAGAAGGCCCCCGAGATCAGGGCCTGCGAGGCGATGATGGCCGCGAGCGTCGCGATGACGACGAGCGGGATCTGCGCCCAGCTGGGGGCCATGTTGAAGAAAGGGTTGAAGCCGTGCGTGAATTCCGAGGCCGGCTGCGCGAGGGCCCAGGCGCCCTGACCGAGGTAGTTGAGGATGAGCGCGGGGAAGACGATGAAGTACCAGCCGGCGCGGATGGGCTTCTGGCCGAAGTGGCCCATGTCGGCGTAGAGGGCCTCGGCGCCGGTGACCGCGAGGAAGACCGCGCTGAGGATGATCATCGCCAGGGCCGGGTGCTCGATGAAGAAGCCGATCGACTGCAGCGGATTGAAGGCGTGGACGATGGCGGAGGCCTGCTGGGAATGGGCGACGAGCGAGCCGATGCCGGTGGCGGCGATGCAGGCGAACCAGGCCAGGGTGATCGGGCCGAAATACATGCCGACCTTGCCGGAGCCGCGTCGCTGCAGGGCGAAGATGCCGACGAGGATGATGACCGCGATGGACGGGATGAGGATGGTCAGGAAGTGGTCGGAGATGGGCCCCTTGAGGCTTTCGTTGGCCTCCTTGATGCCTTCCAGCGCGGAGAGCACCGAGATGGCCGGGGTGATCACGCCGTCGCCGAAGAGCAGGGCGGTGCCGAAGACGCCGAGGAGCACGAGCACGCTGCGGTGCTTGCGCTTGGACTGGGTCTGGCCGGGCGGGGCCACTTCCGGCTTCTCGTCGGCCTTCTCCTTCTTGCTGGCCAGCGAGACCAGGGTCATGATGCCCCCTTCGCCGTCCTCGTTGGCTTCCATGATGAACAGGACGTACTTCACGGTCACCACGCAGATCAGGGACCAGATGATCATCGAGACCGCGGGGACGACGATCTGGTCCAAGGTGCCTCCGTTATGGAGGCCGTTGCGCAGGCATTCCCGGAAGGCGTAAAGCGGGCTGGTCCCGATATCGCCGAAGACCACCCCGAGCGCGGCGATGGTGGCCGCCATGGTAAGCGGCTGGACGGGGGTGGAACCTTGGGACGGCTCCTGGGCAGGCTTGCTCATGTAGAGTTATTCACAGTGACAGGTCATGGGGGGTAATCAAAGCCAATCGGGACGTGCCGGGGCTTGCTTTTTTGCCCTTAAATCGCATCTCCAGACTTTCCCTTTCCCCGCTTTCCAAACAATACGAACAATGAATATCATCCAAACTGTTGTCATCCAAGGTCTTGCACAGGCTCAGGCCGGTGCCGGAGCCCAGGGCGAGCAGGCGAGCGGTGGCTGGACCATCCTAGCCATGTACGCCCTGCTTTTCGTGGGTATGTACTTCCTGCTCTTCGCTCCCCAGCGTAAGCGCCAGAAGGAGCTCGAAAAGCTCCAGTCCGACCTCGCCGTGGGCGACAAGGTCCTCGCTGCCGGCGGCATCTACGGTCGCGTCGTCTCCCTCAAGGACGATCGCGTGACCCTCGAACTCGATTCCGGCCGTCTGACCGTCCATAAGTCCGCCATCATGGGCAAGGACGTCGACGCCGTCGTCCAGGCCTAAGGTCGTTCCACCCCTCACCGACCCTGATAATATGACATCCAGGACCTGGTTCTGGAAAATCGCGGTTTCGCTCGTCGCCCTGGCTGTCGCCTGGTTCGAGTTCCACCCGGTTGCTCCGATCCCTCTCGACCAGTTCGTGCCTGCGCAGGTCATCGCGCAGAAGCCCGAATTCGACAAGCTCCACGCCGAGGCCCTCGAGCGCGTCAAGCGCTTCAAGGACGCCGCCGTCCCGGCCGACCAGAAGTCGGTCTCCTACTTCCAGGCGCTCCGCGATATCGGCGAAGGCCGTGGTCGCGCCACGCCGGTCGACTTCCGTCCGTTCTTCTTCACCGAAGCCCAGATCGTGCGCGAACCTGATCAGACCAAGCGCAATGGTATCGTGCTGAAGCAGCTGATGGTCGCTTCCCAGGGTCGCCTCAAGCTCGGCCTCGACCTGCAGGGCGGGGTGTCCTTCACGCTCAAGGTCGACCCCACCGGCACCGAATCCGGCCAGAAGTCCGCGGGCGACAAGTCCCACGTCTCCCATGCCGAGATGGTCAACCAGGCCCTCCAGGTCATGGAACAGCGCGTCAACCAGTTCGGCGTCGCCGAGCCGGTCCTCCGCCCCGTCGGTGACCTCTCCCTCGAGGTCCAGCTCCCCGGCGAAGACGCCGCCAACAACCCGGACATCATGGACGCGCTCAAGAAGCCGGCCAAGCTCGAGTTCCGCCAGGTGCACCGCACCGAGCGCCCGGGCGAGACCGACCGCGAGCACGCGCTCCGTTCGCTGCCCGTCGACCCGATGCTCGGCGCCTCCTCCGCGATCTCGACCTACGAGGTGCTCACGCTCCGCGACGTCGACAACCGCACCGGCGAGGTGCGCATGAACCGCTACTTCGTCAAGTATTCCGCGGACGCCACCGGCAAGATCATCAAGGCCGCCTCCGGCCGCTCCGATGACGGCATCTCCTTCTACGTGGACATGAAGTTCACGGACGAAGGTTCCAAGAAGTTCGGCGACCTCACCGCCAAGATCGCCGAAGGCAACACCCGCTCCGTCGGCCAGCTCGCCATCGTCCTCGACGGCAAGCTGCAGTCCGCCCCGACCGTGCGCGAGGCCATCCGCAGCACCGGCGCCACCATCACCGGCAACTTCAACCGCGAAGAGGTCATCAACCTCGCCAACGTGCTGAATAACCCGCTGGAGTTCCCGCTGATCACGCAGGACGTGACCTCCGTCGGTCCGACCCTCGCCAAGGACGCCCAAGGCAAGTCCGTCACGGCCTCGCTCGTCGCCATCGGTCTCGTCATCTTCTTCATGGTCGGCTTCTACGTCTGGGGCGGCTTCATCGCCATCCTCGGCATGATCCTGAACTTGCTGATGATCCTCGGTGCCATGGCCTATTTCGGCGCCACCATCACGCTGCCCGGCGTCGCCGCGCTGGTGCTCACCCTCGGCATGGCGGTCGATGCCAATATCCTGATCTTTGAGCGCGTGCGCGAAGAGGCCGCCCTCGGCAAGGACCGCTCGATGGCCCTCCGCGAAGGCTACGCCCGCGCGACTTGGACGATCATCGACGCCAATCTCACGACACTGCTCACGGCCCTCATCCTGGTCTTCATGGGCACCGGACCCATCCGTGGCTTCGGCATCACCCTCACGATCGGTATCTTCACCACGGTCTTCACCTCGCTGGTGACCTGCCGCGGCCTGCAGGAGCTCGCCCTCTCGCAAGGCGTGATGACGCGTATCTTCGGCTTGCCGGTCTTCCGTCCGACCCTGGATATCCCGTTCCTGAAGTTCGCCCGCGTGGCGTTCATCGCGTCCTGGGCGATCATCGCGCTCGGCTTCGGCGAACTCGCCTACAAGGGCAAGGAAGCCTTCGGCAAGGATTTCCGTGGCGGCGAATCGGCCCTCGTGGCCATCGCTCCCGGCGCCAAGGTCGACACCGGCAAGGTCGCCGCGCTCGCGGCCTCCATCGGCTTGGCGGACACGACGGTCACCGTGCAGACCCCGGTCGGCGGCGGCGAACCGACCCTCCGTATCGAGACCGAACTCACCAAGGACAAGTCCAAGGGCGAGTTCGCCAACGTCGCCGCGATCGTCGGCGCCATCAAGGCCAAGCACCCCGAGGTCCTCAAGGACCGCGAGGCCTCGGTCGATAAGCTTATGCTCTCCAAGGAAGCCATCGGCGGTTCCGTCAGCGGCGAACTCCGCTCCAACGCCATCTGGTCCGTCGTTCTCGCCCTGCTCGGCATCGGCATCTACGTCGCCCTCCGCTTCGAGACGGGTTTCGGCGTCGCCGCGATGGTGGCGACCCTCCACGACGTGCTGATGACCATCGCCCTGTTCGTCTTCTTCGGCGGGCAGTTCAACGCTACGCTCATCGCGGCGATCCTGCTCATCATCGGTTACTCGATCAACGACACGATCGTCGTCTTCGACCGAATCCGTGAAGAGCTGCAGTCGAATCCCGGCCGCGAGCTCCGCGACGTGATCCACTTCGCCATCAACCGCACGCTTTCCCGTACGACCCTGACTTCCGCGACGGTCTTCCTCTGCGCCGTGGCCCTCTGGGCCTTCGGCGCCGGCGACGTCCGCCTCTACGGCGAGGTCTTCATCTACGGCGTGCTCACCGGAACCTTCTCCTCGATCTTCATCGCGAGCCCCGTCTTCTACTGGTGGCACAAGGGCGATCGTAAGGGCGTAGACGCCGCGGAACTCCCGCGCACCTACTCCTGGGAGGCTGGCTCCGACAAGGACGCCTAAGGGTCGCCCCGCACATGGCCGCCTGGTCTCACCGGGCTGCGGACGCCGGGCTTGCCCGACGGATCGCGGCCGCGCTGGGGGTTTCCGAACCCCTGGCCTATGTCCTCGCCCGCTCCTTCGCGGACGAGGCCGAGGCGGAGCGTCATCTCCGCCCCCAGCTCGCCCACGTCTCCGACCCGTTCGCGGTCGGCGGCCTGCGCGAAGCCGCCGAACGCCTCGTCCTCGCCGCCGCCAAGGGCGAGCGCATCGCCATCCTGGGCGACTACGACGTCGATGGCGTCTCGAGCACGGCGATGCTCGTCCACTTCCTCCGCCGCCTCGGCGCGCGTCCGGAATATTTCGTCCCGCGCCGCCTCGAGGAAGGGTACGGCCTCTCGATGGCCGCCCTCGAGCGCGTGCTGGCCGAAGCCAAGCCCCAGCTCTTCGTCGCCCTCGACTGCGGCACGAACTCGAAGCCCGAGGTCGACCGCCTCCGCGCCGAAGGCGTCGACGTCATCGTGGTCGATCACCACGTCGCCAAGGAGACCCGCGTCACCTGCACGCTCGTGAATCCGCGCGTCAACGACGCCGAGGATGCCCCGTGGCAGACGCTTTGCACCGCCGGACTGGTCTTCAAGCTCGTCCATGGCGTGCTCAAGGTCCTCCGCCTGGCCGGCGACGAGCGCGGCACGAGCATCGCGGTGAAGGATTACCTCGACCTCGCCGCCCTCGGCACGATCGCCGACCTGGTCCCTTTGCGCACCGAGAACCGCATCCTCGCCGCCCACGGCCTCAAGGCCCTCGGCGAAGCCCGTCGTCAAGGCCTCCGCGCCCTCATCGCCGTCAGCGGCATGGAGCCGGGCGGGGTGCTGACCTCGGTCGACGTCTCCTATCGTATCGGTCCGCGCATCAACGCGAGCGGCCGGCTCGCCGACGCCTCGCTGCCGTTGCGCCTGCTGCTCTCCGACGACCCGGACGATTGCCTGCGCGACGCCGCGCAGCTCGACGCCATCAATCGCGAGCGCCAGGAGATCGACAAGAAGGTCACCGAAGAAGCCATGGCGCAGGCCAAGGCGATGGGTGACCTTGCCGGCTATGTCGTGCACGGCGACTGGCATCCCGGCGTCGTCGGCATCGCCGCCGGCAAGATCTGCCGCGCGCTCGACCGCCCCGTCATCGTCCTCGGCAAGGAAGGGGAGAGCGCCAAGGGTTCCGGCCGCAGCGTCCCCGGCACGAACCTCGTCGAGGCGCTCGCGGCGTGCGCCGACCTGCTCAAGACCTATGGCGGCCACCCGATGGCCGTCGGCGTCTCGCTCAACGTCAGCGATGTCGAGGCCTTCCGCGCCCGTTTCGCCGCGGCCGTCGAAGCCCAGCGTCTCGCCGGCGTCGTCCATGCCGACGGACGGGACATCGACATCGCCCATTGGATCAAGCCCTCGGAGGTCACCGATCAGCTGCTCGACGACCTCGACCTGTTGCAGCCTTATGGCGAAGGGAACACCGAGCCGGTCTTCGGCTTCAAGGGTTTCGTCTTCGATCGACCGCCCATGCCCTTCGGCGAAGGCAATTTCCGGCACCAGCTTCCGCTCAGCGGCGGCCGCCGCCTGAACTTCGTCGCCTGGCGCATGGCCGACCGCATGCCGGAGCCCGGCAAGGCGATCGAGATGGCCGTCAAACTGCAGTGGAACCGCTGGCAGGGACGACGTATCCCGCAGGCCGAGATCCTCGACTGGCGCTACGCTTCCTGATCACTTCGCCCCGGCGGCTTCCGCCGGGCGCCGATCCTCGATGGTCTTGCTGCGGACCGCATGCGGTTCGTCGGGGATGGGGAGCAGGAAGACGAGGGAACGCACGTCCGGCTGCTGCAAGGAGCGGAAGACGTGGCCGAGGTCATAGCCGTCGTCGGCCTTGTTGTGGATCTCGGCCAGCGCGTACTGGTGGTCCGGCGCGGGGTTCCGCACGACCGTGCGGACGTTGGCTCGCAAGGCGATCTTGCGGCCCGGGTAACGGATTTCCACATCCTTGCCGGTGAGATTGACGAATTGGAACGAGCCGTAGGGAAAGGAGCCTTCGCTGTCATCCAAGGCCAGGATCTGGTGCCCGTTGCCGCCGGAGGAGAAGAGCAAGAGGTAGCGGCCATCCTTCTGGAAGGTGTACTCGGCCGTCGGAGTGGAGGTCGGCCTCGGTCCCTTGCCCTCTTTCTTCCTCGTATCCCGAGGCGCCGGCTTCGGTCCCGATTCCAGTCGGAGGATCATCAGATTGGCTTCCTCGGTCTCCTTGGAGGCCGCGGTGAGGATGGCGGTGAGTTCCTTGAGCCGGCCGTTGAGGGCGTCGATCTGGGCCTGTTCGCCGGGCGTCGGCTTGCTGGCCCGTTCCGTCGTCTGCAGGTTGAGCGTGTCGAGCAGCCGGGTGATCTGGGCGAACTCATCGGAAGCCTGTAGGGTGACCGCCTGGGCGCGCCGGAGCCGCTGGATGGCCGCCGAGATGTCCGGCGAGAGAGGTTGCGGGTTGAGGGTGTCCTCGTTGACGGTGATGAAGCGGAGCGTCGGCGGTCCCTTGTAGGTCATCTCCCGGGTGAAGGTGTTGTTCGGGATATCCAGGCGTCGCAGCGTCTCGCCTTCGAGGTAGCCGGCGCCCAGGATGGCTTCGTCGAAGGCGAGCGCCTTGAAGCGGATGCTGATGCCGGTTTTCTCGGCGGTCTGGGCGGCGAGGCCGGCCGCCAGGAGCGGCAACACGAGGGCGAAGCGGATGCTCATAGGTCTTTCTGCGTCAGCGTGCGGGTGGAGAGGATCACGAACCGGCGCCCGAGCGTGCGGTTGATCTGGTTGAGCAAGGGGTTGTGCAGCTGGCCGTCGGTCAGCTTCGCCACCTCGGTCTCGGGAGGCTGGCTGGGGTCGCAGAACTCCGGGATGCGCTGCACGACGGCCTCGATCCAGCAGCCGGCGAGGGTGCGGGAAGGGTCCAGAGGGTCGGTGGCGTCGCCGTAGCAGCGGATGACGAAAGTATCCGAACGGGTGCTCAGCGAGGAGCCCACGGCTTCCAGGATGTCGGATTGCAGCAGGGAGGTCGGGGCGGCCCGGAGCGAGTGGCCCTTGAGGGAGTTCGTCCGAGGGTCGGCGGCGACGACGTTGGTCCGCATGTACGTGTAAGGGACCAGACCGGCGACGGCCGGATTCGTGTCGGGATTGCTGGCGGTGATGGGCGCGAGCTGCGCGTCCGTGTAGGCCGGCGCCGGGGTCATCGGGGAGTTGCGGTTTGAAAGGTTGGCTCCGTCGACGTCGGCCCGCAGGATGGCGTTCTGCAGGCAGCCTTGCCACGCGACCTGGTTGGGATACGCGCCGCAGTTGAACCGGTTCACGAACTGGGCCAGGCCGATGTAAGGCAGCGGGACCTCGACGCCGCGGTTCTTGATCACGTAATGGACGTCCAGCCCGCTTTTGATGCCGTATTGGTAGCGATGGTTGTAGCGGATGCGCATCCGGGTCTCCTCGACGATGGATTTCGCCAGCAGCCTGAGCTGGGCGTCGTCCATGGTCGCGAGCCCGGTCCATGCTTTCCTGTCGTTGAGGGCGGTCTTGTAGTTGTAGTCGGCGGCGTCGGCCCGGACGGCCCGGGGGAAGCGCGCGTTCTTGTCGGCGCCGGGCAGGAGTTCGGTCGCCGAGCCCATCGCGTTGCGCTTGGCGCCGGCCAGCAAGGCAGCCCAGGCGTCGATCGAGGTGCTGTTCACGTTGAAAGTGCCGTCCGACAGGATGGTGCCCGCGATGCGCCGATGGTCGGCGAGCATCGCCCGGACGGTGACCGGGTCGCGGGTGGCGAAGAGTCGCGTGCGCGGATTGGCCAGCCGGCCGGTGCCGGCGGCGAATTCGTCGAGGACGGCGGTCAGCGGCTTGGCTTCGGTGACGACCTTGCCTCGGGTGATCTCGGGCGCGGCCCCCGAAAGGAAGAAGCGGTCGTAGATCGCGGAGTTGGCCATCCAGGCATGGTCATGGTTCGCGACCGAGCACGCGGTGTCGGTCACGTAGGTCATGCTGTTGTAGGTGTTCAGCGGGGCGAAGCTGTTGCCGATCTGGAAGAGCGGTTCCTGGTCGCGCAGGCCGAAGTTGGCGTGCGCGTACTGCGCCAGCGAGAGCGGCGGCGAGAACGGCACGCCGGTATAGACGGCCGCGGTCACCCCGCCGAGGCCCGAGGTCACGCTGAGGCCGCCGTAGGCCTGCCAGCCGGCGATGGCCGGCGTCTCGATGACCTCGTTCCAGTTGTTGGCCGGGCGCAGCATCATCTTGTAGCTCGGCGAGGTGAAGGCGTAGCCGTTCGGCGTGGAGGCGCTCGGCATGCCGTTGGCGTCGACGCGCGTGACGGGAGCCATCGGATTCGAGTGGGAGAAGACCGGGAAGGGCAGGGTGTCCTTGGGCCAGCGCAGCCCGTAGTCATGGATGCCCAGGATCCGCGGCTCCGATTTGACGTCGGGCAGGGTGATGCCCGCCGTCCCCAGCTTCAGCGAAGTCGCGGCGCCGCTCCGTCGCAGGTCCGTCGCCGTCAGCGCGTTCAGTTCGCTGCAGTCGTTGAAGGCGCTGCTCAGCGAGCCGTTGCCGGTGCCGGTGATCCGGTCGCCCGGCCAGGAGGTCAGCAGCACGCGGGCTTCGTAGGAACCGGTGTTGAGCAAGGTGACCGTCAGGTCCTCGCCGTTTTCCCCGGCCGCCACCTTCACCGGCTGGCCGTCGGGATCGGTGCACGGGATCCAGAACCCGCCCCGGGTGTCGAGGCCCACGATCGCGTTGCCCGGGGTCCGGGTGAACGGCCAGGTGCTGTCGTACGTGGGCGCGACGCCGACGGCCGGATAGGAAAAGACGCGGAACTCGCCCGGCTGGAGCAGGTTGTCGACCCCGATGTTCATGCGGAAGTTCTCCACCGAGTTGGACGTGAAGTCGACGGCCCGCGCGAGTTCGCCGATCGTCTTGGTCCAGGTCTTCGCCGGGGTCTGGAACTGCAAGGTGAGGCTGTCCCAGTTGCGGAACGAAAGGCGCATGGCGGTGAGCTCCAACGAGGCGCTGTCGCGCGCGAGGCGTAGCGCCACGTTGTAGGGGTTGTGGAGCACCGTGATCGGCGACACCGTCAGGCGAAGCACGCCTTCGCCGCCGTCCTGCAGGCCCCAGACGACCAGCTGTCGGCAGACGTACGGGGAGACGGCCACCTTGGTGGGCCGCGGCGGGGTGAGGCCGTTGATCGTGGTGGCGTTGAGGAAGTCTCCCGTGGCGTCGGCGCGGTTGTAGAAGCGACCGTAGTGGCTGCGGTCGCCGTAGGCCGAGGCCCCGAGCGCCTTGGCGTTGGGGAAATGCGCCCGGGCGTTGAGCTCGGGCGCGAGCGGATCGAACCAGTTCAGCTCCTTGTAGAGGCGGTGGTAGCTCCGGAGGGCCTCCCAGGTCGGGCCGCGCGTGGTGCCGTTGTTCGAGAAGGAGTAGAGCGGCGCGATGTTGCGGGAGGCGCCGTCATGTCGGACGGTCACCTTGGCGTCGGCGTAGGCGCTGCGCACGCCGCTGCTCGAGGGGTGGAACGCATAGGTCACGCCCGAGAGCTGGGCGCCGGCGGAGTCCTTGGGGGCGGCGCCTTCGCCGAATTCGGACAGTTTCCATTCCGCGTCCGTCTTCTCGAAGGCCAGCGAGAGGTCGACCTTCAGTCCGCCCCACAGCGCGTCGCAGTTCACCCCGCGGGACCAGAGCGTCGTCTCGGTGAACAGGCGCTTCGCGCGCGTCGGCGGCGAGGTCTCCGTCAGGCCGAGGCCGGCGTTCGTCAGGAACGGCAGCTCGCGCATCTGCGTGATGCGTGGGTCGATGCCGCTCAGCGGCATGTTCTCCAGCCCGGCGAGGATGCCCGTGCCCGAACGGGTGGTCCCGCGGAGCGCTTCCTGCTGGAGCTGCGGCGTCGTCGCGCCCGCCGGCGGCGTCAGGCGCGGGTCGGTCAGGTTGATGCGCGCCTTCACGCCTTCGTCGCCGATCCAGTAGCAGTAGGAACCGTTGGTGTCGTCGGGCAGGGCGATGCGGGGCAGGCTGATGCGTCCGTCCGGTTTGCCCGGATTCGTCGCGGTCGCGAGTTCCGGGCCGCTCGCGCAGGCGTCGCCGACGAGCGGCACGAGGAGGTTGGCGGGCAGGGTGAAGTCGTTCTGCCAAGGCACCCACTGGTCGAGGTAGAAGTCGGCCTGGCCGTAGAGGTTCGCCGACTGCGCCCCCGGGGTCTGGTCGGGTCGGCCGCTGATCAGCCAGGAGGGGGGTTGGAGCTGCTGGTCGCTGCGCCAGACGCCGGTCCAGAGCGGATTGCGGATCGTGCTCCATGTCCAGCCGGGCTGCGTCGTGTTGGCCAGGATGTCGGCCCGCGCGGTCATGCGCCGGTCGGGCCCGGCTTCCTGCTGGAGGTGCGCGAGGGCGAGGCGGAGCGAGACGGCGGCGTTGAGCTTGGCCCTGAGGTAGTGCTGGTGCTGCGCCGCGAGACGCGACTCGATGGTCACGAACGAGGCCACGGTGATGACCGTGAGCAGCACGACGGACATCACCACGAGCGACAGCACGAGGCTGAAGCCGGGGCGACGGCGGCGGGGCGGCGTCACAGGGTCGGGGGGCACGCCGTCATCCTGTGTCCGTCCCGGTCGTCCTCAAGTCCGGACCCCGCCTGATATATTAAACTTACGCCAGGCGGCGCGCCTTACTTCTCGCCCTTCGGCGCCGGCGGCTTCTGGGCCAGGCTGCGCGCGGGCGGGGGGCGGTCTTCGATCACCTTGATCACGATGCGGCCGAGGTCGCCGGGCCCGGGCGAGAGCATGTAGAGCTTGCGGGTGCTCTCCATATGGAAGACCCGGCCGGAGTAGGCGGGGAGCTCGGTCTCGTTGACCCGGCTGGCGATCTGCAGGTCGTAGTAATCGTTGTCCTTGCTGCCGGGGCGGGCGACCTTGGAGCCACCGGGCGGAATCTGCTGGTCGCCGGAGGGCAGCTTGACCGTGAGGGGGAAAGGGCAGAGGTTGAAGTAGCGGTTGCTGCCGGGCGGGAACGAGCCGGGGACGTCCGGGATGGCGGTGATGCCGTTGTCCTTGCCGGGGTTCACCATCAGGATGAGGTGGAGCTGGCCTTGCTTCGCGGGCAGGTCGATCCAGGCGACCGGGGGCTTGCCGGACGGCGTCAACGCATGCGTCGGGGCCGTCGCCTTGATGCCGCGGACGGGACGCTTGACGACCTCGGTCTTCTCGCCGCCCGCCGGCGCCGGTTCGGCGGGGAGTTCCGTGGTCGCGAGTTCGATGAGTTCCATCCGGGCGGGTCCGCGATAATAGAACACGTCGGTGAGCATGTCCGTGGGGATCACGAGGCCCTTGGCCTTCTTGTCCTGGATGATGCCGATACCGGCCAGCGGCTTCGTCGCGGAGATGAACTTCACGTAAGCCTCGACCACCGGAGCGTCCGCCGCCTGGGCGGGGCCGCCGGCGAGGAGCAGGGCGGCGAGCAGCGCCTGGCCTAGGTCAGATCTCATCGGCTTTGAGCCAGCGCATCGAGACGATCTTGAAGCGGCGTCCGAGCACGTTGTTCACGGGCGTCAGCGCGGTGCTCAAGGTCGGGTCGGTCGCGGCGGAAGGGGCGATCTTCAGCGGCTTCGGGCCGCCGGCGCCGGTCTCGGCCGCGTTCGTCGGATCGACGAACTCCGGGATGCGCTGGACGACGACCTCCATCCAAGCGGAGCCGATCTCGCCGTTATCGAGCGCGGCTTCCCCGTAGCAACGCAGGCTGAAGGTGTCGGAGCGCGTCGCCAGCGCCGGTCCGAGGCTTTGGAGCAGGTCGGACTGCAGGAGGTTGCCCGGCGCGGCCATGGCGGTGTGCGCTCGGCTGGTGCCCGTCTGGGCGGTGAGTTCGATGTTCTCCGGGTTGGGGAACCAGCTGGAGGTCGCCGTCTTGAGGGAGTCCTGGGTGAGCTTGCGGTCGGCGACGTTGGCGAAGAGGCGGTCGCTCAGTCCGGCGTTGTAGGTCTGGTCCGCGCGGAAGATCGCCGCCTGCAGGGCGCCGCAGCGGCTGGCCCAGGTCTCCGGCGTCAGGAAGCGATTGATGAACTCGGAGAGGCCGAGGTAAGGGGTCGTGGCCTTGGGTAATCCGCCGAAGAGCCGGCTGCCGGGGGCTTTGGCGAGGTCGCGTTCGCTGCGGGTGGTGATCGCGAAGCGGGCCTTGTTCTCCGCGACGATCGCGTTGGCGAGGTTGGCGATCTGGGTGTCGCTCAGGTTGGCGAAGCCGGCCCAGTTGCTCGGGTCGTCGGTGTTGCCGGAGGCGATGGCTGTCGCGTCCTTGGTCAGGGTGCGCGGGAAGCGGGCGTTGTTCGTCGCCGCCGGGCTGGACTTGGCCTTGTCCGCGATGGCGAGGTTCTTCGCCGTGCCGAGGAAGGCGGTCCACGCGGTGACGGAGGTCGAGTTGACGTTGAACGCGCCGCGGTTGAGCAGCACGGCGGCGGAGCGACGATAATCGGCGAGGGCGGCGGCGGTGGCCACGGCGTCACGTCCGCTTTCCAGAGAGAAGCGCGGGTTGTCCAGCGGCATGCCGTTGTTGACGAAACCGGCGATCACCTGGGTCAGCGACTTCTGCTCGTTGGGGTCCGTCGGCGGGGTGTAGGTCTTGCTGGCGACGGTCGCCGGATCGGTCGGGGTCGGAGCCGCGGGGGCGATCGCGCCCGCGGTGCCGGACTTCATCCAGGGCGCGAGGCTCGAGAGGAAGTAGCCGTCCCAGAGGGCGGCGTTGAGGAGGTAGGTCTGGTCGAACTCGGTCCAGTTCGCGCCGTTGTCCTGCAGCACCTTCCTCGCGTCGACCAACGGCGAGGCGAAGCTGTTGCCGATGCTGAGGAGCGGCTGCTGGTCACGGATGCCGAAATTGGCGTGGGCGTATTGGGCCAGGGAGACGGGCTGGACGAGGGGGACCTCGGCCAGGATGACGCGCGCGCCGCCGGTCGCGGCGGAGGCGGAGTTGCCGCCGAAGGCGAGCTTGCCGGCGCCGGTGTTCTCCAGGACGTTCTCCCAGGCTCCCGTGCGCACGGTGAGCTGGTAGCTAGGGGCGGCGCCGCGCGCGCCGGCCGAACCGACGCGGCCGCCGGCGCTGGGCTTCTGCGTCGCGGCCAGCGGATTGGAATGCGTGAAGGTGGCGTATGGCGCGGAGGCGTGGTCGGAGGTCTTGGCCGACACGTCGATGACCGTGACGATGTCCGCGGGGAGGGGCGGGGAGGTTGGGGTCGGGTAAGGATTGCGGCCGTCCCACTCCGGGATGTCCGGGCGGGGGTATTTGTTCTGCACGTGCCGCCAGCTGAGGAAGAATTTCTCGCCCGGGCTCGGGTACTTCGTCTGGCCGATGTCGTTGAAGGCGATCTCGCTGGACTCGCTGGTCTTCGCGAGGAAGTCGCTCTTGTCGGCCGAGGGGTTGCTGCTGGCGTTGGCGTTGAGCTCGAGCTGGTCGCCGGGCCAGCAGCTGAGCGCGTGGCGCACGCGGAGGCTGCCGCCGGGGATGATCTCGAGGGCGATCGGGTTCTCGATGTTGAAGGTCATCGTGGCGGCCTCGCCGAAGTTCCAGTCCCAGACGTTGTCGCGGTAGCCGCCCTGGATGTTGTAGGTGTTGTCGAGGACGATGGACTTGGCCCATTCGCCCATCTTCGGTTCGCAGGAGAAGACGCGCAGCTCGCCGGGCTCGAGGGTGATGCTCGCGCTGGCGTCCTTGGTCAGGTAGAAGCGGAAGGTGTCGTCGTTGTCGCTGTCCGGCGCCTGCCGGGTGAAGAAGTCGGTGATCTTGGTCTCGTACACGTAGGGGCTGGCCAGCGTGCCGGTCTTGTACTGCTTGAAGCGGAACTTCCAGTCGGCCATGTCGGCGAACCCGATGGCCGCCGCGTACGGCGTCTTGTTGGCGCCGCCGCTCGCCGTGCCCGGCGTCCACGTCATGCGGACGTTGAACGGATTATGGATGACGACGATGGGGGTGATGTTGAGGCGGATGTCGATCCATTCGTCCCAGCTCCAGTAGGCGATCTTGCCCCGGCGGATCAGCGTCCAGTCCCAGTACTGCATCTTGTTCACCGTGAAGGCGAGGGTGACGCGTTGGAGGTAGGGCGTGGCCGCGACGTTGAGCGGACGCGTGACGATGTTGCTGGTGTCGCCGTTGCGATAGTCGTTCGCGTTGGGATTGTTGCTGCTCGAGGCCGGCAGGTCGCCGTCGTAGACGTCGGAGTAGCCGTAGAGGCGGTTGCGCAGGCTGTTGTTGGGCAGGCCGCTGCTGGCCGGCGTGCCGCTCGGGTGCGCGGCGGCGACGTTGGGCCAGAGCGTGCGGGCCTTGAGGGTCGGGGTGCCGGTGGAGCGGGTGCTGGAGGTGGCGCTGGGGGTCCAGCCGAGCTGCTTGTAGAGGCGATGGTAGTCGCGCAGCGCCCACCAGGCGGGGCCGCGCACCTGTCCGTCGTTGACGGTGCGGCTGAAGAGCGGCGCGGCGGTGGTCTTCTTGGAGCCTTGCATCAGCACCGGCATGGCCGCGGCTTCGACGCCGTTCTCGGTGGCCGTCGCGGCGGCGCCCGCGACGCCTTGGCCGAATTCCGTGGCGGCGAACTGCGCGTCGCTCAGTTCGAAGGCCACGGAAAGGTCGCGCTTCAGGCCGCCGTTGAGCGAATCCGCGATCACGCCGGCGGACGTCCCCGTGAGGTCGTGGAAGAGGGCGCGCGCGTTGGGCGTGGTGCTGCTGCCGGTGGTCTGCGCGTAGCCGCTGAGAAGGGGCAGCTGGCGGACGGAATCTAGGCTCGTGAGCTGCGTGGGGTTCGTCAGCAGCCGGAGTCCGTCGACCAGCGAGTAGCCGGGCGTGAGCGGGCTGCGCAGCGAGATCAGCTGGTCGGCGTTGTTCGTGTCGTCGGGCGTGCGGACGTCGCGCAGGTTGATGCGGGCCTTGATGCCTTCGTCGCCGACCCAGTAGGCGTAGCTGCCGTTGATGCGTTCGTCGGGCAGGGAGACCTTGGGGAGGGCGACGAGTCCGCTCGGGCGGCCGCCTTCGGCGACCGCGGCGCTGCCGGTGCCGACGAGGTTGACCAGCTTTTCGGCGCCGGGATTGTAGCCGGTCTGCCAAGGCGCCCAGTAGCCATCGTGGTAATCCGGCGTCGCCGCCGACTGGAAGAGCGAGACCGATTGCGTGCCGGCCGGCTGGTCGGCGCGGCCGGAGATGAGCCAGGCGGGCGGCAGGTCAGGGAGGTCCGTGCGCCAGATGCCGGTCCACATCGGATTGCGTACCGTGCTCGCGGTCGCGTCGGGTTGGGTGATGTCGGCCCGGGCGGTGGCGCGTCGATCCGGTCCGGCCTCCTGCTGGACGTGCGCGAGCGCGAGGCGCATCGCGACGATCGAGTTGAGCTTGGCGCGCGTCGCGAGCTGCTGGTTCATGACCGCGCGTGATTCGACGGTGATGAAGGCGGAGACCGTGACCAGCAGCATGACGATTCCCGCCATCACCGTCAGGGACAGGATGAGGCTGAAACCGGGGCTACGCTTGCTGTGTTTCATGCCGGACCACCGCTTCGGTGGTATGGGTATTATTACTCATCTTCGGACTCAAGCAAGAGCCACCTTCGGCCCCTGCCGGGCGGCCCCCCGGCAACCTGACATGCTTACTTTGGATAATTGATATAAAATAAGTGTTTTCAGACCACTGGAGCACCTCTAGGGTAGGCGAGTCATGAAAACCCCGCTCTTGGCCGCGACCCTCCTCTTCGCCTCCGTCTCCCTCTTCGGCGCCGTTGCCGGCGGTGGCGCTGTCCCGCCCACGACTCCGACCACTCCGACCACTCCGACCACGCCGACGACTCCGACCGTGAAGCCTCCGTGCACCAAGCCGGGTGTCACCACGCCGGCCGCTCCGAAGGCTCCCGAAAAGAAGGAAGCTCCGAAGGCCCCCGAGAAGAAGGAGACGGAGAAGAAGGACGACCCCAAGCGTCCGTTCAAGAAGTAATCGGCCAAGCCGATCGCCTGAAGGGCCGGACGATTGTCCGGCCCTTTTTGTTTCCGCTTGTCTGCGTCCGTGGTTTCGCAGGATTCGAGCCCATGCGCACCCTGGCTTTGCTGATCGCTTCCCTCGTCATTCTTTCCGCCGCCGACGCTCCGCCGGTCTCCACGCCCGCGAAGGTCGCGCCGAAATACCAGGAAGGCAGTTGCTGCGACAAGGCCGCGAAGAAGGGGGACAAGTGCATCCATCCTTGCTGTGTCAAGGCGGCCAAGGCGGGCAAGGTCTGTGATCATTGCAACGAGCCGGTGAAGAAGTGACGCGACGCGTGGTCGCGCTTGCGAACCGTCGGTCGCGCCGCAGTCTGCCGGCATGCTGAAGCGTCACCCCTTGCTTTCCTCCGTCCTGCTGCTCGGCGGAGCCGTCGGGCTTTTCCTCTGGTCGCGGCCGGTCGCCGCCGCTCCGGTGGCGATGCCGGCGAAATACGAGTCCTGCGCGCCGTCGTCGGACGGCATCGGCAAGGTCTGGATGGGACGCGAGATCTCGAAGGTGATGGGGCATCCGGGCATCGGCTGGCTGGAGCGCACTGAGCGCGAGAAGGAGGAGGCGCCCTCCAAGGCCATCGCCTTGCTGGAGCTGGCTCCGGACGCCGTCCTGGCCGATATCGGCGCGGGCTCGGGCTATTATTCTTTCCGCATCGCCCGTAAGCTGCCGCAAGGCAAGGTCGTCGCGGTGGACATCCAGCCGGAGATGCTGGATTTCCTGAAGGCCGAATCCGCCCGGTTGGGCGTGCGGAACGTGCAGCCCCATCTGGGCGCGATCGATGACGTGAAGTTGCCGCCGGCCTCGCTTGACGCCGCCCTGATGGTCGACGCTTACCATGAATTCGACCACCCGGTGGAGATGCTCGCCTCGCTGCGTTCGGCGCTAAAGTCGAAAGGGCGGATCTACCTCCTGGAGTATCGCGCCGAGGACGATAACGTCCCGATCAAGCCGCACCACAAGATGACCGAGGCGCAGGCCCGCAAGGAATTCGAAGCCGCCGGCTTCCGCTTTGTCGTCAACAAGCCGGATCTGCCGTGGCAGCACCTGCTGATCTTCGAGAAGCCCTGAGCGCGCTCAGGCGCCGACGCTCTTCTTGATGTCCTTGAGCTGCTGGAACTCCGGCTTGGCGGTGTAATACTTGTCGAGCGGGTAGCAGCCGGAGATGAGTCCGTTGCGCGGGGCGGTCGTGCAGTCGCTAAAAGTGCGGCAGATGAACTTGGTCTCCATCATGCCGTTCTTCGCGGCATCGGCGAGCATGGCGGGGTAGCTGAGCACCGCGCGGCCCACGCCGATGGCGTCGCTGCCGCCGGTACGCAGGATGTGCTGCGCGAGGTGCGGGAGGTATTCCTGGACGTAGCTGAGGCCGGAGCTCACGACGATCATGCCGGCGGGCGCCTGGGCGCGCACGTCGCGGACGACGCGGACCTGGCGGGCGACGTCGATGAGCGGGTCGTGGGCGGGCTGGTAGCCGTCGCTGGGCGGGTAGGCCGCCGGACGCTGGATGTGCGGGTTGTAGTAGGGCGAGCCCGCGGTGGTGTTGAGGACCTTGACCCCGAGTTCGCCGAGCAGCTTCACGAAGGCGAACGTCTCGGTGAGGTCGATCTCGGTGGGCTTCGCCGGGTTGACGCCGAACGCGTAGCGATAGGGCAGGCAGGCGGCGAAGTCTTCGGGTATGCCGGGACCGAGCTTGCCGGGCACGCTCAGCGCGGGGTCCGGACGGAAGGGCACCATGTCGAACAGGCTCAGGCGCACGCCGATGTCGATCGCGTTGCCCTCGGCGCGGATGCCAGCGATGATGTCGCGCAGGATGCGGGTACGGTTCTCGAAGGAGCCGCCGAACTTGCCCGGTCGCGTGTGCGCGCCGAGGAACTCATGCAGCAGGTAGCCGTGGCAGTGCTTGATGTCCACGAAATCGGCGCCGCAGTCGCGGGCCACGCGGGCGGCCTGCACGTAGCAACGGATCAGCTCCTCGACGTCGGCGTCGGTGAGCACCTGTTCGTCCGAGGTCACGTTGAACTTCTTGTCGAGGATCGGGTGGCGGTAGGCCACACGCGATTCCCAGCGCTTCTTGTCATGCGGACGGCAGAAACGGCCGGAGTGCGTGAGCTGGAAGCCGATGACGAGGTCGTCGACCGAACCCCAGCGGGCGAGGTGCTCGGCCTTGAGGATGCCGACGAGCTCGGTGATGCCGGCCTGGTTCTCCTCGTTGATGATGAGCTGGTTCATGTTCGCCCGGCCGTCGGCGCGGACGGCCATGGCTTCGGCGCCGCAGATCAGCTTGGCGCCGCTCGCGCCGAAGCGCTGCCAGCGGCGTTTCATCTCCTCGGAGATGCCGCCGGTGGTGGTGCCGTCCCAGCCTTCCATCGGATGGATGGCGATGCGGTTGCCGATGGTCTTGCCGTTGACCTTGGTGCGGGTGATCGGCTGCGAGAGGGGGTTGCCGGCGCCGGCTTCGATGGTGTCTTCGAGCGGGAGGTCGGCGCCGACGGCGGCGCAGTGGGCCCGGAAATCGGCGACGGTCTTGAGGGAAGCGACGCGGGTGAGCTTGAAGGGGGTGGTCATGGTGAGGTTCAGCGAGGGATGGCGAGGCGTTCGGAGATGCGGCGGGTGCGGAGCATCGCTTCGGTCATGCGGGCGGCTTCGTCCGGACCGCGGACGTCCTTGCATGAGGGGTGCGGCTCGGGCGAGGCGATGACGCCGAGCTGATGGAGCAGGTGGGCGGTGCTGTGCTTGTAGGCGGCGGCGCTGCCCTTGGCGTCGAGACGGAAGACCTGGTCTTCGAGCGACTGGAAGGCCTCGAAGAGCTTGTAGACGCGGGTGTCGAAGCGACCGGTGCCGGTGGGGAACTTCTTGCCCGGGGCGCCGTCCTCGAGCCACATGTCCTTGGCCGCGCAGATCTGCGGGGCCGCGCTGCTGGCGGCGCCGATGAGGAGCGGCAGGCCGGTCTTGATCGCGGTGGCGATGCCGTAGTCGTCGCCGCTGTGCGGGGCGAAATCGAGCTTCAGGTCCTTGCACATCGCGGACCAGTAGAGGAAGTGCGGTTCGTCGAGCGTGCTCACCTTGCCGCCCACGAACTTGGGGTGGATCGCCAGCTGGTGCAGCAACCAAGGCTCATAGGGCGTGGCCCAGGAGACGAAGGAGGGTTCGAGGGCGTGGACGATGCCCGGGCGGATCAGCCATTCGGCGATCTGGTAATAGCCGTCGCGGCGACGCTCGGGGTCGAGCGAGTTGAGCCACTTCGATGTCATGATCATAACCTCGCAGTGGTCATGCGCCTGGACCAGGTCCAGCAGCGCGCGGTAGCGCTCCGCCTTGAAGGAGGTGTCGTCCTGCGCGCCGCGGGCGGTGATGCCCGCGATGAAGCGCATGTCCGGGAAGGCCAGACGGAACTGCCGGAGCACCTCGGCGTACATCTTGTCGTCGAGGTCGAAGATGTAGCCCGTGTCGGCGTTGAGCACCGGCACGAGTTCGACGCCGTAATGGTCGGCCGCGGCCTTCTGCCAGCGGATCTCGGCAACGAAGCTCTTCCAGTCCGGCTGGCCGTCCCGGAAGGGCAGGAGCACGGCGGAACAAAGGCGGGCCTTGGTGCGGTGGTCGACGAGGGCTTCCTCGGCCGTCCAGGCCCATTTCGTCGCGGACCAAGGGGTCGTCGGCAGCAGGTCTTCGGGGCGATCGATCAGCGGCTTCATGGGGTGGACACCTTACCACAACCGTAGGTGCTTGAAAAACATTAGTTTCCAGCAATTAAGAACGGTAAAAACGATGGACCTTTACCAGCTCGAATACTTCCTCGAAGCCGCCCGCCAGCGGAGCTTCACCCGGGCCGCGGCCAAGCTGAACCTGGCGCAGGCGGCTTTGAGCGAGCAGATGCGCAAGTTGGAGGCCGAGCTGGGCGCGAAACTCTTCAATCGCGGGAGACGGGAGACCACGCTGACCCCTGCGGGCGAGACGTTGCGGGTTCATGCCGAGGCCTTGCTGGCCGGGGCGTCCGACGCCCGACGCGCGGTCGGGGACCTGGTCGCGATGAAAGGCGGCCGGCTGGCCGTAGGCGCGATCCCCTCCGTCAGCGCCTGCCTGCTGCCCGCCGCCGTGGCCGCGTTCCGTCGTCGGCATCCGCAGGTCGAGCTGGCGCTGCACGAGGGCACCTCGGAGGCCGTGGCCCAATGGGTGGAGTCGGGGCGGATCGAGCTCGGCGTGGTGCAACTGCCGGCGCCTGGCGACGCGTTCGAAATCACTCCGTTGCTCGATGAGTCGTTCGTGCTCCTGGTGCCGAAGGCGCATGCGTTGGCGCGCCGGCGGCTGCCGAAGCTGGCGGAGCTATCCAAGGAGTCCTTCGTCTTCTACAAGGGGAGGGCGCGCGACGTGGCCCAGGCCGCCTGCCGGTCGGCCGGCTTCGAACCGCGGACGGCCTGTGAAAGCGGTGAGCTGGAGACGATCCGTTCGCTCGTGGCCGCGGACCTGGGCGTCGCCTTGCTGCCGGAACTCGCCGCGCGTGGCGCCGTGCCCGGTTGCGCGGTGGTGCGATTAGGAGGGAACCCTGTCCGGCGTTCCGTGGCCCTGCTTCAGCGACGTAAGCAGGAACTGTCTCCTTCCGCCCAATCCTTCCGTCGGCTGTTGATCGGCCAGGCTGGGGTCTAGCCGATAAAATCGCCCCTTGAAGGCTGGGGTTAAGTCCTTCTGATGGGGGCACACCCCATGCACGACGCCAAAGATACCCGCGACGCGATCACCAAGGGCATGCAGATGACCCTGCTCGCCGGCTTCCTCGGCTGGATGATGGACGGTTATGAGCAGGCGCTTTTCCCGACGCTCGCCGGTCCCGCGCTCAAGAGCATGGTGCCCGCCGATGTCGTCGCCTTGGGCGCCAAGGCGATCAACGGCTGGGTCGGTGGTTGGATGGGTATCATCACCTCCGCTTTCCTCGTCGGCGCGGCCCTCGGCGGCGCGGCTTTCGGCTGGTTGGGCGACCGGATCGGCCGCGTGAAGGCGATGTCCTTCAGCATTCTCTTCTATTCGATCTTCAGCGGCGTCTGCTATTTCGCCTCCGATCCGACGCACCTCGCGGCCGCCCGTTTCATGGCCGCGCTCGGCATGGGCGGGGAATGGGCCCTCGGCGTCGCCCTCGTGATGGAGGCTTGGCCGGAACGCCATCGCTCCAAGATGGCGGGCGCGATCGGCATGGCCGCCAACCTCGGCATGGTGCTCGTCGGTTGCATGGCGCTGGCTTACCCGGCCGACGGTTCCTCCTGGCGCATCCACTTCCTCATCGGCGCCTCGCCGGCGATCCTGACCTTGCTGATCCGTTTGTTCGTCCCCGAGTCCGAGAAGTGGGAGCGTTCCGCCGCCAAGGAGGCCGCCTCCGTCGCGCCGTCCCGGTCCAAGATCGGGGAGGTCTTCAGCGGCGAGCTGCGTGGCACGACCATCGCCGGGATCCTGATGGTCTCCGTGGTCTTCGTCGGTACCTGGGGCGCGGTGCAGTGGATCCCGCTCTGGATCGGCGACCTCGCCGGCCCCGACAATCCTCGCGCCAAGGCCCTCGCGATGGTCATCGTCTCGGTCGGGGCTTGTTGCAGCACCTTCGTGGCGCCGTTGCTCCTGGCCGGACTACGTCGGCGCTTAGGATACCAGCTGCTCTGTCTCTTCGCCTTGGCCGCCACGCTTTGGATCTATCGGACGCCGGCGGACTGGTCGGGGGAGATGCTGTTCGGGATCTTCCCGTATGTGATGGCCGCCAAGGTCTTCCTGCTCGGGATGGCTGCCACGGCCTTCTTCGGCTTCTTCCCGCTCTACTTGCCGGAGCTCTTCCCGACCCGCGTGCGTGCGACGGGGCAGGGCATCTGCTACAACACCGGACGCCTCGTGGCCGTGCCTTTCGTGCTGCTCAGCGGCAAGCTCGTCGAGAGCCTCGGGGGCTACCAGCATGCCGCCGCCGCCATCACGCTCGTCTACGCCGTCGGTCTCCTCGTCGCCTTCCTCGGCAAGGAAACCTCCGGCCAGGCGCTGCAGGACTGATTTCGCATGAATCCTCGCGACGTCCAGATCCGCGCGGTGCGCTGGCATGCCTTACCGGTCACCCTGCGCCTGCCTCTCAAGTTCGGCCACGAGACGGTCACGAGCGTCGTCTGCGCGCGCGTCTGCGTCACGGTCGAGAAGGCCGACGGGTCCCGGTCCGAAGGGTGGGGCGAGACCCCGCTCAGCGTCCAGTGGGTCTGGCCTTCGCCGGTCCCCTACGACGTCCGTCTGAAGGCGTTGCAGGATTTCTGCGACACGCTCACCGAGGCCTATGCGTCGTTCGGCGCCCGCGGCCATGCGATGGAGGTCGGACATGATTTCCTCGAGGAGGCACTGCCGGGCATCCTGAAGAAGTTCAACGCCGGCCTGCCGGAAGGCGTCGCCATTCCGACCCTTGCGGCCTTGGTCTGCTGCTCGCCGTTCGACCTCGCCCTGCATGACGCCTACGGCGTCGCCCATGGCGTGCCGACCTATTCGACCTACTGCACTCCCTGGATGAACCGCGACCTGGCGTCGTTCGTCACGCCCGCCGCCGATGCCCAGGGTGTCTCCTTCGCCGGGCGTTATCCCGCCGATTACTTCCGTTCGCCCGTCACGACCAAGCTCCTCGCCTGGCATCTCGTGGGCGGGCTCGACTTCCTGACGCTCGCCGAAGCCGGCGCGAACAAGGTCGCCGACGGCTATCCGTCCACGCTCGACGAATGGATCAAGGCCGACGGCCTGAAGGCCCTGAAGGTCAAGCTGCGCGGGAACGACGCCCCGTGGGATTTCGAACGCCTGAAGCGTGTGGCCGAAGTCGGTCTGCCGCTCGGCGTGGAACTCTTCACCGCCGACTTCAATTGCACGGTGATGGATCCGGCCTACGTGAACGGCGTCCTCGACCGCGTGAAGGCCGAGTTGCCCGAACTCTGGAAGCGCCTCAGCTACGTCGAACAGCCTTTCCCTTACGAACTCGAGGAGCATCCCATCGACGTCCACTCCGTCAGCCAGCGCATGCCGCTCTTCCTCGACGAGAGCGCCCATGACTGGCGCATCGTCCGTCTCGGCCGCGAGCTCGGCTGGACCGGCGTCGCCCTCAAGACCTGCAAGACGCAGACTGGCGCGGTCCTCAGCCTCTGCTGGGCGCGCGCCCATGGCATGCAGCTGATGGTGCAGGATCTCACCAACCCCATGATGGCCCAGATGACGCACGTGCTGCTCGCCGCCCATGCTCCGACCATCGCCGGCGTGGAGACCAACGGCATGCAGTTCTATCCCGCCGCCTCGGCCGCCGAGGCCAAGGTCCATCCGCTCCTCTACGCGCGTCGCGACGGCCAGGTAGACGGTTCCAGCCTCCGTGGCCCGGGCTTCGGCTACCGTCTCGCCGAAATCGGCCGCGAATTGCCTCCGGTCCGCCGTTCGGCCGGTCGCTGAGCCCCAATCGGCTTGCCTGCGACGGGTAGGGCGGGTTTGTTCACGGGATACCACCCCCATGATGCTCCGCTCGCTCCTCCTCTGCCTGCTGTCGCTCAGCGCGTTCGCCGCCGACGCCCCGAAGCGCAAGGTCCTCTTCTTCACCAAGTCCTCGGGCTACGAGCACGAGGTGATCTCCTACAAGAAGGGACAGCCCAGCTTCGCCGAGAAGCAGCTCCTCGAGATCGGCGCCGCCAACGGCATCGAGTTCGTCTTCTCCAAGGACGGCTCGAAGTTCTCCCCCGAGTACCTGGCCCAGTTCGACACCGTGATGTTCTACACCACCGGCAACCTCTGCGAGGAAGGCACCGACAAGAATCCTCCGATGTCGATGGCCGGCAAGCAGGCCCTCTTCGACTTCGTGAAGTCCGGCAAGGGCTTCGTCGGCACCCACTCCGCCGCCGACACCTTCCATACCGATAACGAAGCCGTGAAGGGCCCGGAACGTTTCAAGAACCACGGCGACAAGGCCGACGCCTACGTCTGCTTCCTGGGCGCCGAGTTCATCCGCCACGGCAAGCAGCAGGAAGGCGTGAACAAGGTCATCGACAAGACCTTCCCCGGATTCGAGAAGGTCGGCGATTCCTTCTCGTTCATGGAAGAATGGTACACCCTCAAGGACTTCCGTCCCGAGATCCATGTGCTCACCACCTTCAACGACCCCGCCCTCGAAGGCGACGACTACAAGCGTCCCGCCTACCCGAACTGCTGGGCCAAGCACGAAGGCAAGGGCCGCGTCTTCTATACCGCCATGGGTCACCGCGAAGACGTCTGGACCAACCCGACCTTCCAGCAGATCCTGATCGGCGGCCTCAAGTGGGCCAACGGCGACGCCAAGGCTCCGGACATGAGCCCGAATCTCCTCAAGGTCGCCCCGGGCGCCATGACTAACCAGCCTTACACCCCGACGCCGGCCCCGAAGGCCAAGGCGCCGGCCAAGAAGGCCGAAGCCAAGAAGTAAGTCCTCACGCAGGGCGGGCCGCAAAGCCCGCCTTGCTAATTTCTGGGCGGTTTCAACTGTCTCCCCATGCGCGACACCCCCGCCGAAGCCACCCAGCTGAGCGAGCTTTCTTCGCACCAGAAGAAGTCCGGCTTCGCGGCCTGGCTCGGTTGGTTCTTCGACGGCCTCGACCTGCATCTCTACACGCTCGTCGCCACCGTCTTCGTCGCCGAACTGCTGATGGTCAAGGAGACCGATCCGGACGTCGGTCGCTATGGATCGTACATCCAGGCGGCTTTCCTGCTCGGCTGGGCCTTGGGCGGGGCGTTCTTCGGCATCATCGGCGACCGGCTTGGCCGCAGTCGCACGCTGGTCCTCACGATCCTGACCTACGCGCTCTTCACGGGGCTTTCGTTCTTCGCGCACACCTGGTGGCAGCTGTTGATCTTCCGCTTCCTGGCCGCCCTCGGCATCGGCGGCGAATGGGCCGTCGGGGCCTCGTTGCTCTCCGAGACCTGGCCGAAGAAGTGGCGTCCTTGGATCGCCGCCGTGCTGCAGTGCGCGGTGAACTTCGGCATCCTCGCCGCGATCGCCGCGGTCTTCCTCCTGCAGCAGGTCCCGGGCTATCAGCCGCGCTGGGTCTTCCTGATCGGCGTCCTGCCGGCCTTCGTGACGCTCTGGATCCGCAAGGAAGTCCCCGAGACCGCGGAATGGTCCGCCGAGAAGGGCAAGCAGGCGGCTCCTTCGATGATGGGCCTTTTTGGAAGCGACATCCGTCGGACGACCTTCATCGCCTCCACGCTCTGCGCGATCTCGCTGACCGGCCACTGGTGCTTCATGTTCTGGCAGCAGGCCTTCATCCGCTCGCATCCCGAGGTCGTCGCCCGCTCCCTCGACAAGGCCTCGGTCGTCGCCACCGCGCTCTTTTGCGTGATCGCCGCTTCGGTGCTCGGCAACTTCGCCTCCGGCTGGGCCGCCCAGCGTTTCGGTTATCGTCGGGCGCTGGCCGCTTTCTTCGGCGTCTATTTCGTCCTGATGGCCGTGACGTTCGCCTGCCCGTGGAGCCTCGTCGTCACGTATGCGCTCTATGCGGGCGTCGGTTTCTGCCAAGGCGTCTTCGGGCTCTTCACGATGGCCTTGCCTCCGCTGTTCCCGACCTTGCTCCGCACGACCGGCGCGGGCTTCAGCTACAACATCGGCCGCGTGTTCGCCGCCGCGGGCACGGTCTTCTTCGGCATCTTCGCCAAGCCTTCCGATTTCAGCGCGGTGCTGCTCTACGCTTCGTTCCTGTTCCTGCCCGCCGCCGTCCTCGCGATGTGGCTCCCGACCGAAGAGGCTACTTCCTGAGTCCGCCCAGCCCGGCGATCGCCTTGAACTCGGCCGCGGTCACGGGCGTCACGGAGAGACGGTTGCCCGGGCGGAGGATCAGCATGTCCTTGAGCGCCGCGCACTCGCGGAGGTCGGGCAGGCTGACGAGCCGCTTGAAGCCCTGGTGGAAGGAGACCTCGATGCAGCTCCAGCGCGGGTTGTCCTTGGTCGACTTGGCGTCGTAGTAGTCGGACTTGGCGTCGAACTGGGTCGGATCGTCGAAGGCCTCCTTGGAGACCTTGGCCACGCCGACGATGCCCGGTTCGTCGCAGTTAGAATGGTAGAACAGGACGAGGTCGCCGACCTTGGCGGATCGCATGAAGTTGCGCGCCTGGTAATTGCGCACGCCGGTCCAGGGTTCCTTGCCCTTGCGTGCGAGTTCCTGGAAGGAGAACTCGTCGGGCTCGGACTTCATCAGCCAGTGGTGCATGCGGCCAACGTGCAGGGCACGGCGCCTTTTTCAAGGCAGGGCTGTGGTCTTGCCCTTTCGTCCCCGGGGAGCCTAATCACCCCGTGCGCCTGCTGGACTCCCATTGTCACCCGGAATACGCCCTCAAGGCCGGTCGTCTCGCCGCGTGGGTGGCCGAATGCCGCGCCGCCGGCGTCGAAGGCGTCGTCGCCATCGGGACCGACCTCAAGGATTGGTCGGACTACCGCGATCTCGCTTCCTCGCAGCCGGATTTCTTCCGGCACACCGTCGGACTGCATCCTTGTCATGTCGAGGAGGGCTGGGAGGAGACCGTGGCCGCGATCTCGCCTTATTTCGCCGACCGGACGCACCCCGCGGCGCTCGGAGAGATCGGCCTGGACTACTTCCGTCTGCCGGCCGACGTCGCCGAAGCCGAGCGCGTCAAAGGCTGGCAGCAGGAGGCCTTCCGTCGTCAGCTCTCGCTGGCCTATCAGTTCGGCTGCCCGGTGGTCATCCACTCGAGGCATGCGTTCGACGACTGCGTCCGGCTGATCGACGCCAGTGGCGTCGACTGGCGCAAGGTCGTCTTCCACTGCTTCGTCGAAGGTCCCGACCAGGTGCGCCAGCTCAACCAGCGCGGCGGTCGCGCCTCCTTCACCGGGATCATCACCTACGCCAAATCGGAGGAGATCCGGCAGGCGCTCAAAGCGCAGGGCCTCGCCCGGCTCATGCTCGAGACCGACGCGCCCTACCTCGCCCCGCAGTCCGTCCGTGGTAAGGAAAATACGCCCGCCTATCTCCCGGAGATCTGCGCCCGGGCCGCCGAGCTGCTGGGCCTGCCCGCCGACGAGGTCGCCGAGGTCGCCACGCGCAACGCCCGCGAGTTCTTCGGCTTCGTGGCAGGCTGACACGATATTGTCACGGGTCCGCCCCCGCCTGTTCGCACGTCCGTGGCATCATCGCCTCAGATGTCACCCGCGACCGCTCGCTCAAATACCGACGAACTTAAGGCCAATCTCGGCCCTCTGGCCTGGGCCGAGCCTGCGTTGGACCGTTTCTTCAAGGTGCGCGCCTTCGACGCGTTCCTTGCGCGCATCCATGCGGCGGGACGCCCCGATTTCTTTACCTCGGCGATGGAGCAGGCCGGACTCAGCAGCGCCTGGAGCGACCAGTGCCTGTCGCGGATCCCGCGCTCCGGCCCGCTCGTCGTCGTCGCGAACCACCCGCACGGATTGGCGGACGGACTAGTCGCGATGGATTTTTTGCTGCGCGCCCGCCCGGACGCGCTCGTCGTCGGTAACCGCTGGCTGAGCCAGATCCCCGGCATCCGCCCGTGGCTGATCGAGGTCAATCCCTTCAATCCCGACTCTTCCGATCCGGGTAACGTCGCCGGCACCCGTCGAATCCTCGCGCACCTTCGGGCTGGCGGCTGCATCCTGACTTTCCCGGCCGGTGAGGTCTCGAGCCTGAGCCTGAGATCCCGCCGCATCGCCGATCCGCTCTGGTCGCCGCAGGTGGTGCGCATGGCGCGCAAGGTCGGGGCGGCCTTGCTTCCGCTGCGTATCGAAGGTCGTAACTCCGGTCTCTTCCAGTCGCTCGGTCTCGCGCATCCCCGGATCCGCACGATGCTCCTCCTGCGCGAGTTCCTGCATCATCGCGGCAAGGTGATCCGCCTGCGCACGGCCAACCCGGTGACCCCGGCCCAGCTGGCAGACCACCCGGACGACGAGGAGGCCACCAGTTTCCTGCGTCTGCGTTGCGAGCTGCTGTCCAGCCGCAGCGAACGCGAGAAGGTGGCGGCCGCCAAGCCTTCCGTGGGCCAGGCTCGGATCATCGCGCCGGTGAACCCTTTGCTGGTGCGAGCCGAGCTGCAGAGCCTGCCTGAGGAGGATCTCCTCCTGACCAGCGGCGATTTCAAGGTCTATCGTTTCCTGGGCAAGGACCTGCCGCACACCTTGCGCGAGATCGGACGCCTCCGCGAGACGACCTTCCGTTCGGTCTCCGAAGGCACCGGCTTGGATTGCGACCTGGATGCGTTCGACGCCTGGTATGACCAGATCGTGCTCTGGGACGACAAGGCTTCGGCCATCGTGGGAGGTTATCGTCTCGGGCCGACCGATCGGATCTTGCCGCTCCAGGGGAAGCATGGGCTCTACACATCGACGCTCTTCGATTTCAAAGGCGATTTCTTCCGGCGAATGGACCCTGCGCTCGAGATGGGTCGTTCGTTCATCCGTCAGGAATACCAGCGTAAGCCGACAAGCCTGCCGCTCCTCTGGCGCGGCATCGGGCGCTACGTCGTGCGCTTCCCGAAATACCACCTCCTGTTCGGCCCCGTGAGCATCAATCCGGAGTATGGTCAGGCCTCGAAGGAACTCATCCTTGCTTATCTGAAGAACAACCGTTCCGCCGACGACCTGCTGCCGCTGGTCCGGGCCAAGCATCCTCCCCGCTCGATGAGCCTGCGCGACGCCGACCTCGACGTCCTGCAGCGTTGCGCCTTCGACCTCGAGCATGTCTCGAGCCTCGTCAGCGATCTCGAGCCGGACGCCAAGGCCGTGCCGGTGCTGCTGAAGCACTACCTCAAGCTCAACGGCCGCCTCATCGCGTTCAACGTCGACGAAGGTTTCGGCGGCTGCCTGGACGGTCTCATCGTCGTGGATCTTACGCAGACCGACCCCAAGTTGCTCGCGGCTTACATGGGCGACGAGGGGTCACGTCAGTTCCTCGAGTACCACGATTTCGACAGCGCCAAGGTCCGGGCATGAAAAAGGGCGGGCCTTGCGGCCCGCCCTGATCGGTCGATGGCGGCCGGCTCAGGCCTTGGCCAGCGCCTGCTCGAGGTCGGCGATGATGTCCTCGATGTCCTCGATGCCCACGGAGAGGCGGACATAGTCGTCGGTCACGCCGGCGCTGTCGCGTTCCGCCGCGGTGAGCTGCGAGTGCGTCGTGGAGGCCGGGTGGATCGCCAGCGAGCGGGCGTCGCCGATGTTGGCGACGTGGCTGTGCAGCTGCAGGGCGTTGATGAACTTGCTGCCGCCTTCGAAGCCGGACTTCAGGCCGAAGCCGACCAGCGCGCCGTAGCCGTTGGTGAGGTACTTCTTGGCGAGGTCATGGTACTTCGAGGACTTGAGGCCCGGGTAGTTGGTCCACTTCACCTTCGGGTGCGCTTCCAGGTACTGGGCGACCTTGAGGGCGTTGGCGCAATGGCGCTCCATGCGGAGGTGCAGGGTCTCGAGGCCCTGCAGGAGCAGGAAGGAGTTGAACGGAGAGAGGCAGCTGCCGACGTCGCGGAGGAACTGCAGGCGCATCTTCATGATGAAGGCGATGTTGGCGCCGCCGGCGGGAGGGAAGGCCTTGAAGGCTTCCCAGTGCGGGAGGCCGTGGTAGGACATGTCAGGCTCGGTGAAGCCGGGGAACCTGCCGTTGCCCCAGTCGAAGTTGCCGCCGTCGACGACGATGCCGCCGATGGAGGTGCCGTGGCCGCCGATGTGCTTGGTGGCGGAGTGGACGACGATGTTGGCGCCATGCTCGAACGGACGGTTCAGGTAGGGCGAGAGGGCGGTGTTATCGACGATCAGCGGCACGCCGACTTCCTTGGCGATCTTGCCGATCTCGGCGAAGGGCAGGATGTTGAGGCGCGGGTTGCCGAGGCCTTCGCCGTAGAAGGCCTTGGTGTTGGACTTCACGGCCTTGCGGAAGTTCTCGGGATCGTCGCCGTCGACGAACGACACCTGGATGCCGAGCTTGGGCAGGGTGTAGTGGAAAAGGTTATAGGTGCCGCCGTAGAGCTGGGCCACGGAGACGATGTGGTCGCCGGCGCCGGCGATGTTCAGGATGGCCGCGGTGATGGCGGCCTGGCCGGAGGAGTGGGCGAGCGCGCCGGAACCGCCTTCGAGGGCCGCGAGGCGCTGCTCGAGGACGTCCGTCGTCGGGTTCATGATGCGGGTGTAGATGTTGCCGAGCTCCTTCAGGCCGAAGAGGTTGGCGGCATGTTCCGTGTCGCGGAACTGGTAGCTGGTGGTCTGGTAGATCGGGACAGCGCGCGAACCGGTGGTCGGATCGGGCTTCTGGCCGGCGTGCAGGGACTTGGTGCCTAGTTTCATGGGGGGTGAGTTGGGAGGAGGTTCGTTATCTCTTTTCGAGGCGGCTGAAACAAGCCGGAATCCGCTTTATGACCTTGTCCGTGCGGCCCGGCCGGGTCGAAGATGCTCCATGCGCTTGGGTTTACCCCTCCTTTTGCTGCCCTTGGTCCTTCCTGCCGGCGATTGGCGGGAGGTCTGGCGGGATGATTTCAACGGCAAGGACCTCGACTGGACCAAGTGGGCGGCCGAGGAGAACGGCCACGGCGGCGGCAACGGTGAGCTGCAATATTACTTCGACCGTCCGCAGAACCTGCGCGTCGAGGACGGGCATCTCATCATCGAGGCCCGGAAGGAGAAACTGAACGTCGCCGGCGTGCAGAAGGATTATTCCTCCGCGCGCATCCGCACCAAGCGTCGTGCCGATTGGCTCTACGGGCGCTTCGAGCTGTCGGCCCAGCTGCCGGCAGGGAAGGGACTCTGGCCTGCCTTCTGGATGCTGCCCTCCGAGGAGAAGTATGGCGGCTGGGCGGCGAGCGGGGAGATCGATATCATGGAATTCAAGGGCCACGAGCCGGAGCAGGTCCATGGCACGCTCCATTACGGCGCGCCTTGGCCGAAGAATATTTACAAGGGGAAGCCGTACCGGCTGCCCCAGGGCGACTTCACCTCGGGCTTCCATGTCTTCGCCGTGGAATGGGAACGGGAGTCGATCCGTTGGTTCGTCGACGGCGCCCAGGTGCAGGAGCAGAAGGAGTGGAGTTCCGTGGGCGGACCTTACCCGGCGCCCTTCGACCAGAAGTATTTCCTCGTGCTGAACCTCGCCGTCGGCGGCGGCTTCGGCGGGCCGGTCGGGGCGGACACCCGTTTCCCCGCCCGGTTCGTCGTCGACTACGTGCGGGTGCTCCAGCGTTAGGCGGCGTAGTTCCGACTCGCCCAGCGGGGGCAAGGTTCGCTAACTGACCGACCTATGCCCGTGTTCCTGCATGACACCATGTCCCGCGAGAAGCGGCCGTTGCTTCCGAAGCCCGGCCGCGAGGTCTATGGCATGTATTGCTGCGGTCCCACCGTCTACGGCCCGGCCCACATCGGCAATTTCCGCACGTTCACCCTGCAGGACGTCCTGCGCCGCACCCTCGAGGTCGGCGGCCTGAAGGTGAAGCACGTCCGCAACATCACCGACGTCGACGACAAGACCATCCGCGGCGCCCAGGCCGCCGGCCAGACGCTCGCCGCCTTCACCAAGGGGTGGACCGACAAGTTCCATGCCGATTGCAAGGAGCTCGGCCTCCTGCCTCCCCATGTGGAGCCCAGCGCGGTCGAGCACATCCCCCAGCAGGTCGCGATGATCAAGGCCCTGGTCGACCGAGGTCATGCCTACGTCGCCAAGGACGGGTCGGTCTACTTCAAGGTCTGCACCTGCCCGGATTACGGCAAACTGAACCATATCGACTTCACCAAGCTCGAGACCCAGTCGGAGAACTCGGCCGGCGAGGCCAACGACGCCGACGAATATGAACGCGAGTCGGCCTCCGACTTCGCCCTCTGGAAGTCCCGCAAGCCCGAGGACGGCGCCAACTTCTGGCCCTCGCCCTGGGGCGAAGGCCGACCCGGCTGGCACATCGAGTGCTCCGCCATGTCGCTCGCCCACCTCGGCGCCACCTTCGACCTGCACGGCGGCGGCGTCGACCTCTGCTTCCCGCACCACGAGAACGAGATCGCCCAGTCCGAGTGCGCCACGGGCGTGAAAGGCTTCGCCGCCCACTGGTTCCACAGCGCCCACCTGATGGTCGAGGGCGAGAAGATGTCCAAGAGCAAAGGCAACCTCTACACCTTGAGCGAACTCAAGGACAAGGGGTTCACCGCCAACGAGTTACGCTATGCCTTGATCAGCGGCCATTATCGTAGTCCCCTTAATTTCACCTTCGCCGGACTGGAGGGCGCCCGCTCGGCCATCGCCAAGCTGGAGCGCTGGACCGATCGATTGCTGGCGTCGGCCGGGTTCACCCGCGCCGAGTTCGTCGCGCCGTCGGTCCAGGAAGTTCAGACCGCGTGGGGACGATTCGCGCCGGCGTGGGATCTCCTGCAGGAAGACCTCAATGTCCCGGGCTGCCTCGGCCAGATCTTCACCGTGGTGGGAGACAAAGCCGAGGTTTCGCCCCACCAGGCCCGTGAAGACGTCTGCGGACTCGCCAAGCTGCTCCACGCGCTGGGCATCGTGCTCTTCGTCCCGTCGGCCGCCGCCTCGGTGCCCGCGGCCATCGCCGAGCTCGGCGCCCGTCGCTGGGCCGCCAAGCAGTCGAAGGACTTCGCCGCCGCCGACCGGCTCCGCCAGGAGCTGACCGCCGCCGGCTGGACGATGCTCGACCGGAAGGACGGCTTCGACCTCCGCCCGCTCTGAGGGCCTCGACAAGATTCTTGGATAATCTGTTGTAAGGGATTTTTCGAGACGGTATGTTCGGCGGGCTATGTCCAATCCCGCACCCTCCCGTCCGCTCAGTCCCACCTTCTTCCCGTCGCTCGCGTTCCTCCTCTTCGGAGTCGCGCTGGCGCTGGGTTTCGTCACCGCCACCGACAAGTTCGGGCGTTCGCTGACGCAGATCCGCCAGAACCGCCCCGAGATCGTCGTCAAGGGCGTGGCGACGCAGAACCTGCGCGCCGCGCAGGGCATGGTCCAGGTCTCGCTGCGCTGGCGCGGCGAAGATTTCGAGGCCGGCCGCCGTGCGCTCACGACGCAGCGCGCCGCGCTGAACGACGTCCTCCGCGAGCTCGGCTTCACGCCGTCCGAACTCATCTACGCCGCGCCCACGGTGCGCCGGCTCGAGCCCGCGGTCTTCGTCGAGCCGCCCGTCGAGAACGGCGAGAAGGCGCCGGTGCGTCGCCCGCAGCTCGTCGACTTCGACCGCTTCGCGCGCGGCAAGGTACCGGAATATCTCTTCGACCAGGACCTCAACGTCCAGTCCGCCGACGTCGAGCGCATCCTGGCTTTTTCGCGCAAGGAGATCTTCCTCGCCGACGGCGTGGTCCTCGAGCGTGCCGCCCCGATCTTCCGCCTGCTCAACCTCGCCGACGCGAAGAAGGACCTGCTCGAATCGGCCGCGAAGGACGCCCAGCGCCGCGCCAACACGATGGTCACCGGTTCCGGCACCAGCCTCGGCGCCTTGCTCGAGGCCTCCCAGGGCGTCATCCAGATCAGCGCCAAGGACCGGATCGACGAAAGCGACTCGAGCCAGGTCGACATCCATTCCATCGACAAGACCATCCGCGTGGTCGTGACGATGCGGTTCGAACTCATCAAGGAGTAGGCCGCCGGCCGGGCAGGGCGGGGGGTCGCCTCCGTCCTTGCCCTCCGCCTCGGGAACCCCTAGCGAGTGGGGTATTCCGCCATGTCTTCCCGCCCGCAGATGACTCCCCTCGAGGAGATCCGTCACTCCGCCGCCCATATGCTGGGCGCCGCCGTGCTGCGCCTGTTCCCCCAGGCCCAGCTCGATATCGGGCCGCCGACCGACAACGGTTTCTACTACGACTTCGACCTCGACCACACCTTCACGGCCGAGGACCTGGTGAAGATCGAGGAGGAGATGCGCCGCATCTCCAAGGAGAACCAGAAGTTCGAACGCTTCGAGTGCACCCGCGAGGAAGCCGAGAAGCTGATCCGCGAGCGCGGCCAGCACGCCTACAAGGTCGGCCGTCTCGGCGACATCCCCGCGGGCGAGACCATCTCCTTCTATAAGAACGGCGAGTTCGTCGACCTGTGCGCCGGCACCCACGTCCGCTACACCTCGCAGGTGAAGGCGTTCAAGCTTCTGCACATCGCGGGCGCCTACCACCGCGGCGACGAGAAGAACAAGCAGCTGCAGCGCATCTACGGCACCGCCTACGCGACCAAGGACGAGCTCGAGCAGGCCATGGCCCGCGCCGAGGAGGCCAAGAAGCGCGACCACCGCAAGCTGGGCAAGGAGCTGAAGCTCTTCCATATCGACGAGAAGGTGGGGCAGGGCCTCATCCTCTGGACGCCCAACGGCGCCGTCGTCCGACAGGAGCTCCAGAACTTCATCTCCGAGCGTCTGTTCCAGACCGGCTACAAGCAGGTGTTCACGCCGCACATCGGCAACCTCGACCTCTACCGCACCTCGGGCCACTTCCCTTATTACAAGGACGCCCAGTTCCCTCCGCTCGTCGAGCGCGAGGCCATGGAGATGCTCGCGAAGGAAGGCTGCGGTTGCGGCGAACTGACCAACCGCCTGGCCGACGGCACCGTGCAGGGCTTCCTGCTGAAGCCGATGAACTGCCCGCACCATATCCGCATCTACGCCTCTCAGCCGCATTCCTACCGCGATCTCCCCGTGCGCCTCGCCGAGTTCGGCACGGTCTACCGCTGGGAGCAGTCGGGCGAACTGAACGGCATGACCCGCGTCCGCGGTTTCACGCAGGATGACGCCCACCTCTTCTGCACCGAAGACCAGGTCCTCCCGGAAGTCCTCGGCTGCCTCGAGCTCGTGAAGATCGTGCTCAAGACCCTCGGCCTGAACGACTATCGCGTCCGCGTCGGCCTGCGCAACCCCGACTCCGCCAAGTACACCGGCACCGCCGAGAACTGGGACAAGGCCGAGGCCGCCTGCCGCGCCGCCGCCGCCACCCTCGGCGTCGCCTTCTCCGAGGAGCCCGGCGAAGCCGCCTTCTACGGCCCCAAGATCGACTTCGTCGTCCGCGACGTCATCGGCCGCGAATGGCAGCTCGGCACCGTGCAGGTCGACTTCAACCTGCCGGAACGTTTCGACCTCACCTATAACGGCGCCGACAACAAGCCGCACCGCCCGGTGATGATCCACCGCGCGCCGTTCGGTTCCATGGAACGCTTCGTCGGCATCCTGATCGAGCACTTCGCCGGCGACTTCCCGACCTGGCTCTCGCCCGAGCAGGTGCGCCTCATCCCGCTCAACGACGACCTCAACGCCGATTGCGAAGCGATGGCCGAGGTCCTCAAGGCCGCCAAGATCCGCTGCAGCGTCGACGGTTCGTCCGACAAGCTCGGCGCCAAGATCCGCCGCGCGGAGATGTCCAAGGTCCCGCACATGCTCGTCGTGGGCGCCAAGGAAAAGGAGGCCGGCGTCGTCAACGTGCGCTCCCGCGCCGACAAGTCCTTCGAAGGCAACCGCACCCTGGCCGAGTTCGTCGCCCTGGTCTCGGCCGAAGTCGCGGAGCGTCGCCTCAAGGCGCACGTGCCGACGGCTCCTGCCGCCCCCGCTGCTCCGCAGGCCTGATCCGTCACGTGGTTTTCACGGATTCCCCGGGGAACTAAGGTTGCCCGGCGGGGTCTTTTGAGCCTATACCCCAAGCATGAACCCGCCCCGTTCTTCCTCTCGCCGTGAATTCCTGAAGTTCGCCGGCCTCGGCAGCCTCGTCTTCGGCGCCGGCTCGGCCCGCGCCCTCGGCGCCGACGGCCGCGAGGCCGCCGCGAACTCCGCCAAGCGCCAGGCGAAGAACGTGATCTTCATGGTCTCCGACGGCATGTGCTTCTCGGTGCTGACCGCCGCCCAGACCTACCTGACCCGCACGGAGAAGCGCTCCTCGCACTGGATGAAGATGTACGGCGAGCGCCCAGTCGTCCGCTCGCTCTGCGAGACCGACTCCGCCAGCGGCATCGTGACCGACTCCGCCGCCGCCGCCAGCTGCTGGGGCATCGGCGAACGCATCAACAACGGCGTGCTCAATATCACGACCGACGGTCGCAAGCCCGTCACCCTCGTGCAGAAGATGAACGCCGCCAAGAAGCGCTGCGGCCTCGTCACCACCGCCACCGCCACGCACGCCACGCCCGCCGGTTTCGCCACCACCGTCGCCAAGCGCTCCGACCAGAAGGCCATCGCCGCCCAGTATCTCGAGCGGGGTGTCGACGTCGTCCTCGGCGGCGGCACGCAGTATTTCTCCGATGACCTCGTCGCCGCCTATCGCAAGGCCGGCTACGGCGTCGCCTTGAATCGCGGCCAGCTCCTGGCCGACGCCGGCAAGGCCCCGCTGCTCGGTCTCTTCAGCAAGAGCCATGTTCCGTTCGAGATCGACCGCCTCAACTCCGCCGAGCTCAAGGCCTCCACGCCCACGCTTGCGGAGATGACCAAGGTCGCGCTGCAGCGACTCTCCTCCGCTCCGGAGGGCTTCTTCCTGATGGTCGAGGGCGGCCGCATCGACCATGCCGCGCATGGCAACGACGGCGCCGCCGCGATCCGCGAGCAGGTCGCCTTCGACGAGTCCATCGCGACGGTGCTCGCTTTCGTCGACCAGAATCCGGACACCTTGCTCATCATCACCACCGACCACGGCACGGGCGGCTTCAACGTCAACGGTCTCGGCAGCGAAGACTTCGACACCTCGGCGCCTTCGTACGCCGAGTCCTCGCCGGCCTTTGACCGCATGACCGGTTTCACCTCGTCCCTCGAGCTTCTGGCCGCGAAGACCAAGGGCATGTCCGCCAAGGATTTCCTGGGCGCCGCCGAGAAAGCCACCGGACTTAGCTTCAAGGCGGATGATCGCGCCAAGATCGTCTCACCCAAGACCCTTTCCGCCGCGCTCATGCGTTACACCTCCATCGGCTGGACCAGCAACAACCATACCGGCGAGATGGTGGAGTTCTGCTCCTATGGCCCTGGTTCGCAGCTTTTCACGCCGCACCTCCGCAACGATCAGGTGCACGCGAAGATCCTGCAGGCCACGGGGGTGGCCTGAGCTCCGGGAAATCCGGGCACAAAAAAGGGCGTCCATCCGGACGCCCTTCTGTTTGCCCGGTGATTCGGCTTAGAGCTTGTTGTACTTCACGCCGCAGCCGTAGGGCTTGCTGGTGGTGACCTCGGGGGTCTTGCCTTCCTTCACGGCCTTGACGGCGGCGAGGACGTAGTTCGTGGCCTTCTCGATGTCGGCGGACTTGGTGGAGGGGATGCTGTCGATCGCGCCCTTGTAGACGACGGTGCCCTTGCCATCGATGACGAAGCAGTGCGGGGTGACCTTGGCTTCGAACGCACGGCCGATGCTCTGGTTCTCGTCCAGGATGACGGTGCCGGGATAGTAGGTGGCGTTCTCGAGCTTGTGGCCGCCGGTGTTGATGACGAGCCAGACGACGCCGTCGGCGACGGCCTGCTTCTGGAACTCCTGCATCTTGCCGCCTTCATAGAACTTCTTCACGTAGGGGCAGCCGGGGTTGTACCATTCGAGGACGACGGTCTTGCCCTTGAAATCGGCGAGGCTGACGGTCTTGCCGTCGAGGGTCTTGCCGGAGAACTCGGGAGCAGCTTTGCCGACTTCGGCGGCCGCGTAAGAGGCCACCGCCGCGAGGCAGGCGAGGAGGGAGGTGAGGATGCGCATGGGTGTGGGAGGGTAGGACGGTGTTTGTAGGGGCTGGTTCGTAGTTTTCAACCCCTTCGCGGGCGCGAGGTTCATAATATCAGCATAAAGATGCCGTTTTTACATGGTTTTGACTCATGGGTTGCCAAATTGACCGAAAACCCCGAATTAATCCCCCGTCTATGGCTGACGCCCGTTCCATCGCCTTGGTCTGCGCCAACGAAGCTTCCCTCTGGGCGGAGCTGCAGGCCCGCGCGGCCGTCGTGGCCAAGGCCGAGCCCGCCTTGGCGCCGATGCTGCAGCGCTACGTGCTGGATCGCTCCGGCTTCGGCGAGGGCATCATCCAGCGTCTGGCCGAACGCATCACGCCGACCGGGCAGGATCTGCCGGTCATCCTCCGCGTCCTCGGCGAAGCCGTCGCGTCCGATCGCGAGGTCCTGGCGCAGATGCGCGCGGACATCCGCGCCACGCTCGAGCGCGATCCGGCGACGGAGCACGCGCTCATCCCTTATCTTTGGTACAAGGGCTTCCATGCCATCTCGACGCATCGCCTCGCGCATGCGCTCTGGAAGGCCGGCCGCAAGGAGCTCGCCACGCATCTGCAGTCGCTTGTGTCCGAGCATCTCGGCGTCGACATCCATCCCGCCGCCCGTTTCGGCGTCGGCATCCTGCTGGACCACGCGACCGGCTTCGTCGCCGGCGAGACCAGCGTCGTGGCCGACAACGTCTCCTTCCTGCACGAGGTCACCCTTGGCGGCACCGGCAAGGCCCGCGGCGATCGCCATCCGAAGATCCGTTCGGGCGTGCTGGTCGGCGCCGGCGCGAAGATCCTCGGCAACATCACGATCGGCGAAGGCGCCAAGATCGGCGCCGGTTCCGTGGTGCTCAAGGACGTCGCCCCGCATACCAGCGTGGCCGGCGTGCCCGCGGTGATGATCGGGCAGACCACCGTCGACGCGCCGGCGCTCGACATGGACCACTCGCTCTAGGCCATGCCGCACAGCCGCCCAGCGCAGGAACGCCCGGGCGACGCCCGCGTCCTGGACTGTCTCTACCGGGTCGGCGCCTTCGTCAACGCGACCGAAGACCCGCGCGAAGCCCTCGACTTCATCCTGGAGGAGATCGTCCGCACGCTGAACGCGTCGAGCGCCTCGATCGCGCTCGTCGAGCCCGCCACGGGTTCGCTGCGCATCGAGGTCAGCAACGGGCTGGACCAGGCTTCGGCCGCCCAGGTCATCGACCAAGGGCAGGGCATCACCGGCTGGGTGGCGCTCTACGCCAAGCCGCAGCGCATCCCCGACGTCTCCAAGGATCCCCGTTACGTCGAGATCCGCAAAGGCATCCGCTCCGAACTGGCCGTGCCCATGGAGCTCATGGGCAACGTCATCGGCGTGGTGAACTGCGACTCGGACCGCCTCGACGCTTTCACCGAGCAGGACGTCGCGTTCCTCGCCCTCCTGACCAACGAAGCCTCCAAGGCCGTCGGCCGTATCTGGCTGCTCCGCCAGCTCCGTTCCAAGGCCGCCCAGCTCGAGGCGCTCGTCCGCGCCGCGCAGGGCCTCGCCCGCGAGCGCGATGAGCCCGGCATCTCCCAAGACCTCTCCCGCCATACCCGCGGTCTGCTGGGCGCCCGCGCCTGCGCCTATTACAAGATCGTCGACGATGTCCTGCTGCTGAAGCACCTCGACGGCGACCTGAGCGGCAGCCAGCTCGCCCCGAGCATCGCGGTGAACCAGACCTCGCTCGGCACCGTCGTGGGCCGCGGTCGCCCGGTGGTCGTGCCGCTGGCGGGCAAGTCCGAGGAACATCTCTTCACGAAGCTTTCCGAGCCGGTCTCCTCGTCCTCGTTGCTCGCCGTGCCGGTGCGCTATGAGGACGATACTTTCGGTGTGCTGATGTGCGTCGCGATGGGCGCCTACCGTTTCTCCGACGACGACAAGCACCTCGTCACCGCGCTCTCCTCGTTCGGGGCGTCCTCGATCCAGAACGCCCGTCTCTACGCCAAGGTCTTCACGGTCGAAGAAGGCCTGCGGCGCAGCGAACGTCTCACCGCCCTCGGCCTGCTTTCCGCCGAGGTCGCCCACGAGATCCGTAATCCGCTGACGGTGATGAAGCTGCTTTCGGACACCTTGTCGCAAGGCATGGCTCCCGATGATCCCAAGATGGAAGACCTCGACGTCATGCGCGAGAAGATCGCCCACATGGAAGGCGTGGTCTCCCGCGTGCTCGGCATGAGCAAGGCGCAGTCGGGCGCGTTCCGGGTCGTCGATCTCCGCAAGGCGACCGAGAACGCCGTGCTCCTGCTCCGCCTCAAGCTCCAGCAGCTGGGCGTGAAGGTGGAGGTGGGGGGCGACCAGGTCATCCCGGCCATCGAGGGCAATCCGGGCCAGATCCAGCAGGTCTTCCTGAACCTGATGATGAACGGCGTGCAGGCCATGACCGGCGGCGGCCTGCTTTCCTTGCACATCGGCGTCGAGCCCGGCCCGCAAGGCGAGGTGGTCGTCGTGCGCATCATGGACACCGGCACGGGCATCCCTCCGGACATCCTGCCCAAGATCTTCGAATCGTTCTTCACCAGCCGCGAAGACGGCACCGGCCTCGGCCTCGCCATCGTGAAGCGCATCATGCGCGACCATCGCGGCGACATCATCGTCGAGTCCACCGGACCCGGCGGGACGACGTTCAAGTTCTGGTTTCCCGTCGGGAAGTGAGCCAGGCCTTGCCCGCCTTGATCAGGACGGGCAGGAAGGAGACGAAGATCACGCCGAGGGTGACCGCGCCGAGGTTCTTGGCCAACGGGGTATCGCCGATGAGATGGCCGAGCAGCACGAGCGAGCCGATCCAGACGACGGCGCCCGTGACGTTCCAGACGAAGAAACGACGGGCCGGCATCTTGCCCATGCCGGCGACGAAGGGCACGAAGGTCCGGATGACGGGGATGAAGCGGGCCATCACCAAGGAGGCCGCGCCTTTTTCGGCGTAATAGGCCCGGGCGGCTTCCAGGTAGCGGCGCTTGTAGAGCCAGCCGTCCTCCCATTGCTCGACACGCTCGCCGAACTTCGCCCCGAGCCAGCGGCCGAGCTCGTTGCCGACGATGGCGGCGACCGTCAGCGAGAGGGTCAGGGTCCACGGGTCGAGCAGGGCGGGGCGTTCGCCGTTGGCGCTCGTGAGGATGCCCGCGACGACGATCATCGAGTCCCCGGGGAGGAAGAACCCGAAGAGCAGGCCGGTCTCGGCGAAGACGATCAGCGTCATCACGGGTACGCCGCCGATCTTGATCATCTCCTCCACGTTCGCCATCGCTTGCAGGGCGGCCTTGAGGGTGCTGAACCAGTTGTCCATGCTTCCATTGAGGACGGATGCGGCGGATTGGCAATCGCCCTTGAAGGAAACGCCGTTTCCCGTCACGGTGGGCTCGTCGCATGTCGCCCGAATACGAATCCTCCTCGGTCCTGCTCCGTCGCGCCGCGCTGCAGCACGGTCTGGCCGGCCAGGCGGCCTTGGAGGGGGAGTTCGTCCCGCGGGCCAAGTTGTTCCTGGCGGAGGCGCGCGAGATCCAGCTGGCGGCCCATCGCGCCGGTGTCGCCGGCGGGGAGGTCGCCAAGCTCCGTTCCGATGCGATCGACATCCTTTTCGACGCGCTCTTCCTGAAGGCAGGTCCGGCGGCTTCCGCGCTCAGCCTCGTCGCCACGGGCGGCTACGGTCGCGCCGAGCTCTGCCCGCTCAGCGACATCGACCTGCTCGTCCTGGTGCCACGTCACTCCGCCGCCACGAAGGCCTTGGTCGAATCCATCCTTTATCCGCTGTGGGATCTCGGCCTGAAGGTCGGCCAGTCCGTCCGTACGGTCACCGAATCCACGAACTACGCGAAGGACGACCTGCATCTGCACGTGGCGTTGCTGGAGACGCGTCATCTGTGCGGCTCGGCCGAGCTCTACGCCCAGCTCGAAGCCAAGACCGCGGCACTGCTTTCGGGTCAGGCTTGGAAGCCGTTCGCCCGCGCCATCGTCGAGTCGCAGCGCAAGCGTCGCGAGAAGGCCGGCGGCAGCGCCTACCTCCAGGAGCCTGACCTCAAGAACGGCGTCGGCGCCCTGCGTGACGTCCAGGGCTGCATCTGGATCGCGCGCACGGCCCGTAACGGCGTCGGCCCGGCCGGCCTCGCGGCTTCGGGTTTCCTGCCCTCCGTCGACCTGCAGAAGTTCGAGGAGGCCAAGCAGGTGCTCCTCCGTCTCCGCTGCGAATTGCATTTCCAGGTGACGCGTCCCACCGAGCAGCTTTCGTTGGAACGTCAGGACACCATGTCCGTGGGCCTCGGCTACCGCGGCACGCTCACCGAGCGCATCGGCGCCATGATGCGGGAGTATTTCGACGCGGCCGACCATGTGCGCCGTTGCGCGGAGATCGTCGAAGGCGCGGTGATGGGCGAGCCCGAGCCCGAAGGCTGGGGCGCTCCGTTCGTCATGGACGGCCTGCGCGTCGTCCCGGGCGGAACCGTGACGGCGGAGCACCGTCTGGTCTTCGAGGAGGACCCTGGCCGTCTCGTCCGCCTCTTCCGCATCTGCCAGATCCATGAGGCCCGGCCCGACCGCGCCTTGTCGCTGCTCGTCCGCGAGCGCGCCCATCTCCTGAGCCCGTCGATCGCCCTCTCGGAAGAAGCCAGCAGCGCCCTGCGGGCGATGCTCACCGAGGGTGGCCGCGTCTACGGCACGCTCAACGCCTTGCGCGAGCACGGGCTGCTTTACCGCCTGGTGCCGGAGTTCGCCGGGCTGCATTGCCTCGTCCAGTTCGAGTTCTACCACCGCTGGACCGCCGATGTGCACACGCTCCGTTGCCTGATGGAGCTCGACGCCATCTACGCCGGCGAGACGGAGGTGGACCAGAAATACCGCCAGGTCGTCCTCGGCTCCGAAGCGCCTTCGCTGCTCTACGCCATCCTGTTCCTCCACGATATCGCGAAATCCGGCGGCATCGAGGGCCATGCGGAGCGCGGCGTCCCCATCGCCGACAAGATCCTGGAACGCCTCGGGTTCGACGCGCGCGAACGCGAGATCGCCGCCGGCGTCATCCGTCATCACCTCGTGATGGGCCTCTACTCGCAGCGTCACGACATCGACGACCCTGCCAACATCGACCGCTTCGCCCGCCTGATGGGCGACGAGCAGGTGTTGCGCAGCCTGTTCGTGCACACCCGTTGCGACGCCCGGGCCACTTCCCCCGACCTGTGGACCGACTTCAAGGACGGCCAGCACTGGTCGCTCTACCGCCGGACGCTCGCCAAGCTCGCGGGCGAGGCCGAGCATGACCACGGGGCCGTCGTGGGCGCCCTGCGCGCCGCCACCGCCGCCCTCCTCGGCGCCGAGGTGCCTGCCGACGAGATCGAAGCCCATTTCACCACCATGCCGCAGGGGTATTACCTGCATGCCGCGGCCGAGGACGCCGCGCACCACCTGCGCATGATCCATCGCCTCATCGCCTCGGTCTCGGAAGCCGACGCGGAGGTGTCGCTGCGGCCGATCGTCGAGTGGCACGACGACGCCGGTTCCGGCCAGTCGCTCGTGACCGTCGTCACCTGGGATCGCGCCGGCCTCTTCAGCCGCATGGCCGGCGCCTTCGCCGTCGCGGGGATCAACATCGTCTCGTGCCGGGCCTTCTCGCGCGACGACGACGTCGCGATCGACTTCTTCAAGGTGCTGCTGCCGGTGGGCAAGGAAGCCGCCTCCAAGCAACGCTTCACGGCCGCGCTCGCCAAGTCGTTGCTCGAAGGCACCGACCTCGTCGAGGACGTGGCCGCCGAGGAGCAACGCGCGCTCATGACCGCGCCGCGGCGCAAGGCGTTCGTGCCGCTGGCCGCCAAGGTCGAGGTCTACTACGAGGTCGAGCTGACCCGTACGGTGATCGAGATCCAGTGCAACGACCGTCTCGGCCTCCTCTTCCGCGTCGGCCGTGCCATCCGTGAGGCGGGCTACGCCATCACCTTCGCCAACATTGCGACCGAGCAGGGTTTCGCGATCGACACGTTCTACCTGACCCCGGAGCGCGGCCTGACCCGCGAGCCGCATCCGCCGGAAGCCTTGGCCGAGGTGCTGCGCGGGGTGGTCTCCTGAGCGTCGTCCCACCTTGCTTCGGTCGGGGAATCGCCCAAAGTAGGGAGGTCCCGCCATGAACACGCTGCTCAACCTCCTGAAGTCCGGGCTCGTCGCCTGCGCCGCCTGCGGTCTCCTCCTGGCCGCCGACTCCAAGCCTTCCACCGAAAAGACCATGACCACTCCTCCCAAGCTCGAGAAAGCCACCTTCGGGGCCGGCTGTTTCTGGGGCGTCGAATATCAGTATGCCAAGATTCCCGGCGTCCTCTCGGCCGTCAGCGGCTATGCCGGCGGCAAGATCGACAATCCGACCTACGAGGACGTCTGCTCACATACCTCCGGTCATGCCGAAGTCATCGAGGTGACCTTCGATCCCGCCAAGGTGACCTACCGCACGCTGGTCGAGTACTTCTTCAAGATGCATGACCCCACGCAGGTCAACCGTCAGGGGCCTGACGTCGGCGACCAGTATCGTTCGGTCATCTTCACCCATTCCGCCGAGCAGAAGAAGATCGCCGACGACGTGAAGGTCGGGCTCACGCTGGCCAAGGCCTTCAGCCGACCCATCGCCACCCAGATCGAGCCCGCCCCGAAGTTCTGGCGCGCCGAGGAATATCACCAGAAGTATTACCAGCTACGCGGCAAGAAGCCCTACTGCCACCTGGTGCCCTTCGCGGAAGAGAAGTAAGTCGTGGCTGAACGGCGCCCTGGCTCGGACGACGCCCTGCCTGGCCTGGGCCAGGGGGTGCCCGACGCCATCCCGGAGCGCCGCCGGCCGCTGGCTTCGCGGATGCGTCCGCGCAACCTCTCCGAGGTCGTCGGTCATGCCGGCCTGCTCGGGCCGGAGGCCTTGCTGCCACGCCTGATCAAGGCCGATAATTTCGGGTCGCTGCTCTTCTACGGCCCACCCGGCTGCGGTAAGACCACGTTGGCCGAGGTCATCGCCGCCGAGACGCAGTCCCATGTCGTGCGCGTCAATGCGGTGCTCTCCGGCACGCCGGAGCTGCGCGAGATCCTGGCGGACGCGCGTCGCCAGCCTTCGCGCAAGACCGTCCTGGTCGTCGATGAGATCCACCGTTTCAACAAGGCGCAGCAGGATCTGCTGCTGCCCGACGTCGAAGCTGGCGTGGTGCGTCTCATCGGGTGCACGACGCATAACCCCGGTCTCTACGTCGTGCCCGCGCTGCTGAGCCGCAGCCATCTCTTCCGGCTCGACCCGTTGTCGCCCCCGGAGATCGCGGCTTTCCTCGGCACCGCGCTCGCGGACAAGGCGCGGGGCCTGGGCGCGCTCGGCATCAAGGCCTCGGAGAAGGTCCTGCAACAGGTCGCCGAAATGGCCTCGGGCGACCTGCGTCGCGCGTTGAACTGCCTCGAGACCTTGGTCCTGTCCGCGCCGGCCCTCGGCGCCGTGACCGACGAGGCCGTGGCTTCCTTCGCCCGCGAGCGCCGCATCCGTTATGACGACGGCGGGGACGACCATTACGACACCGCTTCGGCTTTCATCAAGTCGGTCCGCGGCGGCGACCCCGATGCCGCGCTCTACTGGCTCTTCCTGATGCTCGAAGGCGGCGAGGAGCCCCGTTTCATCGCGCGCCGCCTGGTCATCTGCGCCTCCGAAGACATCGGTCTCGCGGACTCCCGCGCCTTGGGCGTCGCCACCGCGGCCTTCCAGGCCTGCGAGATGGTCGGCCTGCCCGAATGCGAATACGCGCTCGCGCATGCGACGCTCTTCCTCGCGCTTTCGCCCAAGAGCAACAGCACCACCTTGGCGATCTCGGCGGCGAAGGACGCCGTGCGCAACCTGCCGCGGCAGGAGGTCCCGCTGCACCTCAAGGACGCGCATAACAGCGTCAACAAGAGCCTCGGGAACGGCGGCAGCTATCGCTATAGCCACGACTATCCCGAGGCCGTCAGCGGGCAGGATTACCTGAGCCGTCCGCTTTCGCTTTATCACCCCGGCGACGTCGGCGCCGAGCCGCAGCTCGCCGAACGACTGGCGCGCTGGCGCGAGCTCAAGGCCGCGCTGAAGAAGAAGGACGGACGTCCGTGAGCAAGGTCGCGCCCCGCCTGCCATGGTTCGGTCCGGGCAAGTTCCCGCTCTACCTCGCGCCGATGGCCCGTCACACCGACGTGGCTTTCCGCCAGGTATGCAAGGAGCAGGGGGCCGACGTGATGGTCACGGAGTTCGTGCAGTCCGAGGCGCTCATCCGCGACAACGTGAAAGCCTGGGAGATGGTCGATTTCACCGAGGGCCAGCGCCCCATGGGCGTCCAGATCTTCGGCGCCACGCCGGCGTCGATGGCCAAGGCCGCGCGGCTGGTCTGCGACCGCGTGAAGCCCGACTTCCTCGACCTCAATTTCGGCTGCCCCGCGCACAAGGTCATCGAGCAGAACGCCGGCTCCGGCCTGCTGCGTTGCACGCCGTTGCTTTACGATCTCGTCAAGGCCGTGAAGGACGCGATTCCCGATGTTCCCCTCACGGCGAAGATGCGCCTCGGCTGGGATCACTCGACCATCGTGGCCGTGGAGGTCGCCGGCCGTCTGCAGGCACTCGGGGTCGAGGCCTTGGCGGTCCATGGCCGCACCAAGGAGCAGGGCTACTCCGGAGAGGCCCATTGGGGCTGGATCGGCCAGGTCGCCGCGGCGGTGGATATCCCGGTCATCGGTAACGGCGACGTGAAGGACGGCGCCTCGGCGTTGCTTCGTCGCCGTGAGACCGGGGTCTCCGGGCTCATGATCGGCCGGGCCGCGCTCGGAAATCCGTGGGTTTTCGCCCAGATCAAGGCCGCGATGGAGGGCAGGGAAGGGCTGGCCGCCGAAATCGGCATGCGGCAGCGCTGGGACTGCATGATCCGCCTGGCCGAGCTCACGATCGAGGTGCATGCCTCGCGTCTGGGCACGCGCGACGTGCGTTGGATGCTCGATCGCATGCATCCGTTGACCCATGGGCTGCCTGGTTCGCGTAAACTGCGCGACCGGCTCCGTCACTGTCTGACCTTGGACGACCTGCGACGTCTGCGCGACGAACACCTCGCGGAATCGGTGAAGTGAATTAAAACCCCTATTCACAAGGGGACGGTGAAGGTGTGACGGTCGTGCAACAGAAACCTCACTTTCTTATCTACAGGGGTCCTGTTAATAACCTGTGCAGGGCTTGCACTTGTCCCTCGCCCCGGCGCGTTCACAAATGGCCGCCGATTCGCACCCCTCGGATCGAAACCGGCCCCTCCGCCGGATATCAATCGGAGGAAACCTATTTTCCGCCTCTCAAACATCCATTCATCAACGACTTACACGGTATACGGCTCGCGTCACTCATTTGGCACGGAAGCAGTTAAAACCAGAAGTCGGTTTCATTAACATTCGTTTTACAAAAATACCTCACTTTCGGGCTTCCAAAGAGCCTGTGAACAACCTTTCTCAACCCTCCCCCTTTCTCATGTCCCCTTCCGTCAGCCACCTATCCCTTTGGGAGACCGCAAAAAGCGAGCTCCGTAACACGCTTCCTCGCGCGGACTTCGAAACCTGGATCTCTTCCCTGCAGCCCCTGAGCATCGTCGAAGGCAAGGTCCTTGTGCTGGAAGCGCCGTCTGTGCTCACCGAAGCCTGGGTGAACAGCAACTACGCCGAAATGCTCCGTCGTCAGCTCACGCTGGTCGCCGGACGTAACATGGATTTCCGTCTGACCGCCTCGGTCGACGCCTCGCGCGAAGCCGCGCCGGCGCCCGCTCCGGTCGCGCGCTCCTCGCGCCAGTCCGCCGCCACCGCTTCGCCGGCTCCGGCGATCAAGGCCACCAACACCTTCGACAATTTCATCGTCGGTCCGGAGAACGAGATGGCCCATGGCGCTTCGCTCGCCGTCGCCAAGGAGCCCGGCCATTACTACAACCCGCTCTTCATCCACGGTCCGACCGGTCTCGGCAAGACCCACCTGATGCATGCGATCGCCCACTCGGTCTACGCCGCCAACCCGCAGGCCCGCATCGCCTACATCTCGTCCGAGACGTTCACGAACGATTTCATCCAGGCCCTCCAGACGGGCAGCGTCGCCGCGTTCCGCCGCCGCTACCGCGAGCTCGACCTGCTCCTGATCGACGACATCCACTTCCTCGCCGGCAAGGAGTCCACGCAGGACGAGTTCTTCCACACCTTCAACGAGCTCCATAACAACCACAAGCAGGTGGTCCTCACGAGCGACCGGCCGGCCTCCGAGATCGCCAAGCTCCAGGAACGCCTCGTCTCCCGCTTCCAGTGGGGCATGGTCGCTTCCATCCAGGCCCCCGGCCTCGAGACCCGCATCGCGATCCTCCGCAAGAAGGCGGCCGCCCGCGGCCTCGACCTCCAGCCCGAGATCGCCGAGTTCATCGCTTCCCGCATCGCCCGCAACGTCCGCAACCTCGAAGGCGCCGTCACCCGCATCGTCGGCCTGACCGGCATGACCCGCAAGCCCCTCGAGCTCGCCCAGGTCGAGAAGCTGCTCCATGACATCCTCGTCGAGGAAGCCAGCCACACCCTCACGGCCGAGGTCATCCAGCGCAAGGTCGCCGAGCACTACCGCATCCAGATGTCGGACATGACGTCCAAGCGTCGCATGCAGAACATCGCTTTCCCGCGTCAGGTCGCCATGTACCTCGCCACCCAGCTCACCGGCATGTCCCTCGTGTCGATCGGCCAGGCTTTCGGCGGTCGCGACCACGGTACGGTCATCCACGCCCGCAAGACGGTCGTGAACCAGATGGAAGTGGATGCGAACGTGCGCCGCACGGTCGAGTATCTCCGCGCCCAGCTGTCGATGAACCGCTAAGCGGTTCGCCCATGCATCCTTCGCCGGCCGTCCGTGCCTTCTACGAGTGGAAGGCGCGCCAGCGTTGGCGCCGTTACCATTGGCTGGACCGGTATCTGCCCGCGGCCGCTACCCTGACCTGTCCGGTCTGCGGCGGTTCGCATCCGCTGGCGGGCTATTCCGTGAAGGTCTCGGAGTGCGTCTTCGGCGGCGGTCCTTTGGTCCGGCACGTCTGTCCGGATTGTGGCACGATCTTCGGCACGCAACGGATGCTGCGCATGTCCGCCCGGGCCCTGGGACGCGAGTATCGCGAACTGTATGCGATCTATGACGAAGGGGATGCGACCGGCTCCGAGATCGGCTCGTTCCGGCTCATGGGCCTTCGCCCCGGCGGCCGTTACCTGAACTATGGCTGCGGCCGTTGGTCTCGTTCGATCCCCACGCTGCGCGCCGAAGGGTACGACGTCATCGGTTACGAGCCGTTTTCGCATGAAGGCGACTTGCCGTCATACGTGAAGACCAGCGAAGCCGAGCTTTCCGCCCTCAAGTTCGACGGCATCCTGACCCATAACATCCTCGAACATGTCCAGGATCCGGTGGCCTTCAATCTTCAGCTGGCTTCATGGCTCAAGCCGGGTGGCCGGATCGTGCATGCGACCCCCTGCTACGACTACGCCTATGAATTCAGCCGCTTCCATCTGCTGTTCTTCACCGGTCGCTCCGCCGAGGTCCTGGCTGCTCGTTCCGGCATGACGCTCGGACCCTTGGAGGCGCCCTGGCCGGGCCAGCTGGCGAGGGTATTTTCCCCCGCCTGAGGTCCGCGCCCGCATTCAGCCCAGCAAGGTCTTGCGTCTGTCGCCTCAGGCTCCTTCATAAGGATGTTCCTTCCTAGTCTTTCCCAGGGGAGTCCGCCACCGGACTGAGATGAGGCTTGGCCTCGAACCCTCGTACCTGATGCGCTTCGGCGCCGTAGGAAGCGGATCGTGCAGCCCATAACATCCCCGTTTCCGTGTTCCACCCAGGTCCGCGCGGACAGGTTTTTACCTCCGGCCCTCGGGCCCACCATTCCTCCTATCCTCCATTCTCATGGTCTCCGACAACAAGCCCACCACCTTCCCGAACTCGACGCGCGTCTACGTGCCGGGTTCACGCCCTGACATCCTCGTGCCGATGCGCGAGGTGAAGCTCGCCGATACGTCCCGCCCGGATGGCACGAAGTCGGCCAACGAGCCGGTCCGCATCTACGATACCTCCGGTCCGTGGGGCGACCCGGCCTTCCATGGCGACGTCGAGAAGGGCCTGCCGGCCATCCGGGCCGCCTGGATCCTCGAGCGCGGCGATGTCGAGGCCGTCCCCGGCCGCGAACTGAAGCCCGAAGACGACGGCTACCTTTCCTGGAAGCATGCCGAGACCGCCCAGCGTGCCACCTCCCGCAACCGTCTGGTCCAGTTCGACCGCGGCGACCGCAAGGTCTACAAGGGCAAGCCGGGGCAGCGCCCGACGCAGCTGGCTTACGCCAAGCAGGGCATCATCACCCCGGAGATGGAGTACATCGCCATCCGCGAGAACATGCGCCTCGCGGCCGCCCAGACCGATTCGACCCGTCGCCATGACCTGACCTTCCAGCACAAGGGTGAGTCCTTCGGCGCCGCCATCCCGAAGGTGATCACGCCCGAGTTCGTCCGCTCCGAGGTCGCCCGCGGCCGCGCCATCATCCCGGCCAACATCAACCACCCGGAACTCGAGCCGATGATCATCGGCCGTAACTTCCTGGTGAAGATCAACACCAACATCGGCAACTCGGCCGTCGCGTCCTCCATCGAGGAGGAAGTCGAGAAGATGCGCTGGTCCATCAAGTGGGGAGGCGACACCCTCATGGATCTTTCCACGGGCAAGAACATCCACCAGACCCGTGAGTGGATCCTGCGTAACTGCCCGGTCCCCGTCGGCACCGTGCCGATCTACCAGGCGCTCGAGAAGGTCAACGGCCGCGCCGAAGACCTGACCTGGGAGATCTTCCGCGACACGCTGATCGAGCAGGCCGAGCAGGGCGTCGACTACTTCACGATCCACGCCGGCGTCCGCCTCGCCTATATTCCGATGACCGCCCGTCGCGTCACCGGCATCGTCTCCCGCGGCGGTTCGATCATGGCCAAGTGGTGCCTCTCGCACCATAAGGAGAACTTCCTCTACACGCATTGGGACGACATCTGTGACATCATGGCCGCCTATGACGTCAGCTTCTCGATCGGCGACGGCCTCCGTCCCGGTTCGATCGCCGACGCCAACGATGAGGCCCAGTTCGCCGAGCTGAAGACCCAGGGCGAACTCACCACCCGCGCCTGGGAGCGCGGCGTGCAGGTCATGAACGAAGGCCCCGGCCACGTGCCGATGCACATGATCAAGGAGAACATGGACAAGCAGCTGGAGTGGTGCCACGAGGCGCCGTTCTACACGCTCGGTCCTCTCACGACCGACATCGCCCCGGGCTACGACCACATCACGTCCGCCATCGGCGCCGCGATGATCGGCTGGTACGGCACCGCGATGCTCTGCTACGTCACGCCGAAGGAACACCTCGGCCTGCCGAACAAGAACGACGTCCGCGAAGGCGTCATCGCCTACAAGATCGCCGCCCACGCCGCCGACCTCGCCAAGGGCCATCCCGCCGCGCAGATCCGCGACAACGCGCTGTCGAAGGCCCGTTTCGAGTTCCGCTGGCCCGACCAGTTCGCCCTGGCCCTCGATCCCGAGCGCGCCCAGGAGTACCACGACGAGACCCTGCCGCAGGAATCCGCCAAGACCGCCCACTTCTGCTCGATGTGCGGACCGAACTTCTGCTCCATGCGCATCTCGGACGACATCCGTAAGTTCGCCGACGCCCAGGGCGTCTCCGAAGCCGATGCGCTCGCCAAGGGCATGGAAGAGAAGTCCAAGGAATTCCGCGAAAAGGGCGGGGAGATTTATCAGTAAGCGGTAAGGGGTTCAGCTGGCATGGTGAACTGCTGCGAAGCAGCTCATCATGACGGTGAATTTCACTTAAATTCCGACGATGAGTAAGCCTTCTGAGCAATCCGCCACCGCGTGGTACGACTCGCCGTTGTATTACGACATGGTGTACGCGGACTACACGCCGAAGGAGACGCGCTTCATCGAGGGCATCATGAAGAAGCATGGGCCGAAGCTCGACGGACCCATGCGTGTCTTCGAGCCGGCCTGCGGATCGGGTCGTCTGCTGGAGTCGCTCGCCGCCCGCGGACATGTGGTCCATGGCTTCGACCTGAACAAGCATCAGGTCGCCTTCGCGAAGCACCGTCTCAAGGCCAAAGGCCTGAAGGGCAGGGTGTGGCGCGATCGTCTCCAGGATTTCAAGGTGCCGAAGGGCGCCCGCTATGACGTCGCCCACTGCTTCGTCAGCACGTTCAAGTACGTCGACACCGAAGCCGGCGCGGTAAGCTCGCTTCGCCGGATGGCCGCGGCGTTGCGGCCGGGCGGACTCCTCCTGCTCGGGCTGCACCTTACGGATTACAAGAATAGCCCGCCCGACCATGAGCGCTGGATCGGCCGCAAGCCGGGTATTCGCGTCGTCAGCGACACCTGGTCGGCGCCGGCTGACCGTAAATCCCGCACCGAAGCCATGCGCACGCGCATGCGCATCACCGAGAAAGGGAAGACCCGCGTCGAGGAGACCCTCTGGGATTTCCGGACCTATTCACCTGCCGAGCTGAAGGCCTTGCTCGCCAAGATCCCGTCGCTCCGCCTCGTCGCCTGCCACGATTTTCATTACGACCTCTCGTCCACCCGCAAGGTCGACCTGGAGTATTCGGACGTCCTGCTTGTTTTACGACACGGTTAATTTGTCTATTTAAATTAAACAGAAATGGACTTCGGTTAGTCCCTGCGATTGGGTAATTTGCGGATGTAGTGCCCCCCGCTTTTTCCAAGAAGACGATTCCTGAACAGTTCGCGGACAAGTTGATGAGCGATATCGTTCAAGGGCAGTTCGGTCCGCTTTTGCCTTCCATCCGTGAGCTGGCCGAGCGCTACGCGCTCAACATGGTCTCGGTGCATAAGGGCGTCTCTTTCCTGGTCGAGCGCGGCGTGCTCGTGAACCGCGGACCGCGCCGTCGCCTGGTGATCGCGTCGCCTCAGCCCAGTGACAAGCCTTGCGGCTGTCAGCAGCGCGACGTGCCTTGCTGCCGACCGATCATCTTCCTCGGTGCCGACCCCTCGGAACTCAATTCGACGCTGATGATGGCGACGAATGACATCCAGCTGGCCTCTCGGGCCAACGGCGGAAGCTGCGTGACGGTCATCCTCGCCGGTTTGTCCGCCAAGGAGAAGGCCGCCGCGGTGCGGGCTGCTTTCCTCGAGCATAAGCCGAGCCACGTCCTGCTGCTGTTCTGCGACCCTGACGTCTACGATCTGGTCGCCAAGCGCTCGAGCAAGATCGCCATGTTGGGCGGTCCGGCCGTCGGGGGCAAAGGCGAGGTGCTGGCTGCCAATTTCGCGCTGCTCGCCGCGGCAGCCTTTGATGACATGATGTCCCTTGGGCATCGGAAGTTCCGTTTCATGATGCTCGGCCGCCCGGCTTCGAAGGCCGACCAGAGGCTCATGAAGGCTTTTTCCGTCGAGAAGGGGGTCGATGCCGGGGGCGTTTTTGGAGGGAAGCTTGACCTTCCTTCCATGGCCAAGGCACTGCAGGCTGCGCTTGCGGCCGGGGTCACGGCCTTCGCCTTCCCTCGTCCGGAGGATTTCGTCCTGGCGCAGGCTTACTTTGATACGGTCGGCTTGAATGTCCCGAAGGATGTTTCCGCCGTGATGCTGTTGAGCGGCCCCTATGACCTGATGCGGGCGAAGCAGCCCGCGCATTTCAAGATCACCAAGGAGGCGATCATTTCCTTGGTGCTGGGCTGGTTCGAATTCGACGAGAATCGTTCGCAGCGCATCACGCGTGAGTCCGTCGGCACCTACGTCCGGGGCAAGACGGTCGGCCCGGCAAAGAAGACCAAGTAAGCCGGGAGGGCGAGGCATCCCCTTGCCTGCGGCCAGGAGGTCGTCTAGACGTGGCGCACCCCACCTATCCTATGCGTCTGCTATCCCTCGGGTTGTTCTGTCTGTCTGCCGCCGTCTCCGCGTTCGAACTGACGCTCGATCCGGTCAAACGAGTCGTCACGATCGTCGCGGAAAAGCCGACCGACGTCATCCGCTACACGCTGAACGGCAAGGACCCTGATTTCTCGGCCGGCGTTTATCTCGCGCCGATCGGCCTCCCTGAAGGCGGCACGGTGAAGGCCGCCGTTTTCGAAGCCAATAAGCTGGTCGGTAAAGTCAGCACCTTGCCGGTCCAGTTCGACGGTTCGAACGGACCGAAGAACTCCGCGCTGCTGCCGCTCACGCAGAACCGCGACTGGAAGTCCTATGATTGGGTCGTCCGTCATCATGAGATCATCGCGCTCAACCAGCCCGGCGCCATCCAGGCCGACGTGGTCTTCATCGGCGATTCGATCACCCATTTCTGGTCGGGCGAACCGAAGGCCAAGCGCGTCGCGGGCAAGGACTCCTGGGAGAAGTGGATTGCTCCCCATCGTCCGATTAACCTGGGCTATGGTTGGGATCGCACCGAGAACGTGCTCTGGCGCCTGCGCCATGGCGAGGTCGCCGGCCTCAAGCCCAAGGCGTATGTCGTGCTCATCGGCACCAATAACCTTTCAGGCATCAACAGCGTCGCCGACACCGCCGAGGGCGTCGCCGAAGTGTGCCGCGAGATCCGTCGCCGATCCCCGCAGGCCAAGATCCTGCTGCTGGCCATCTTGCCGCGGCAGGCCAAGCCGGACGCGACCCGCCAACGCGTGACGGATACGAACAAACTCCTGCAGGCCCAGGCTGCGCAGATCGCGGACGCTTATGTGGACCTGACGGATAAGCTCATCGAGGCCGACGGCAGCATCCTCAAGGAAACCATGGGCGACTACCTTCATCCCACGAACAAGGGATATGAGGTGATGGGCGCCGCGATCGACGCCCAGCTCAAGGCCTGGTCGCTCTGAAGGGCAGGGCGCCGCTTCAGATCCGCTTCATCACCGACTTCGCGATCCCCTGGATCGTGAGCGAGGTCGTGGGGATGAGATCCGGATAGTTCTGGTTCTCGGCCTTGAGGTAGACCTTCGAGCCCTGCTTGATCAGGCGCTTGAGGGTCGTCTCGCCGTCGATGAGCGCGGCCACGATATCGCCGTGCTTCGGGGTGCCGGGTTCGACGATGACCGTGTCGCCGTCGTTGATGTCGGCATCGATCATGGAATCGCCGCGCACGCGGAGCGCGAAGGACTCGGGAGCGCGACGGCGCGAGCTCGGCGAGAGGGGGACCTGCATCGAGTCGAGGACGCCGGAAGATTCGGTGTAGTCAGGGAAACCGGCGGCGATGGAGCCGGCGAACTTGACGTTCTCGAAGGCGATGGCGTCGTCGCCGGGGCCTTCGTAGCGGATGACGGTCTCGGAGGTGTCGCCCAGGACTTCGGGGACGATCTTGTAGGCGCGGGCGGCGCCGGGGATGCGCTGGAGGACGCCCTTGCGCTCGAGGGCCTGGAGGTGGCCGAAGACGGCGTTGGTCGAGGCGAAGCGGAACTTGGCCTGGATGTCCCGGATGCTCGGCCAGTAGGAATGCTCGGAGACGTGGGCCTTCATGTAGTCGAGGATGGCCCGCTGCTTCTTGGTCAGTTCTTCCATAGTGAACGCATGTTCTATGAAAACTTGTTCACTGTCAAGCCGACAGGCCAAAAGGCCTTATAATCCTCAATATCCGCCGAACCTGGCCTCGAATTCGGCCACGGTGAGCTCCATTCCGGGGTAGCAACGGGCGGCGATGGCCAGGGATTGGGCACGGATGGCCTTAGGCAAGCCCCAGAGGGCTTGGCTGATGGATCCGGTGATGGCGGCCAGGGTATCGGCGTCGCCCCGGACGGAGGCGGCAAAGCGAACCGCGGACTCGTAGTCAGGCGTCCCGACGGCGATGGCCAGGCACTCCGGCACGCAACCTTGGCAGGTCTCGTTATAGGTATGGGTCTTCCGGATGTGCGCGAGGTCGGGCAGGGCGCCGTAGAAGTTTTCGGCGACGGCGCGGACGGCGGCGGGGTTGCGGGTCTTGCGGGCGGTCCAGATCGCGGCGGCGACGGCTTGGGCGCCCTTGATGCCTTCGGGGTGCGCGTGCGAAGGGCGCGCGCTGAGCGTGGCGTGTTCGAGGACGGTCGCGAGGTCGTCGAACGCCCAGGCCACGGGCGAGACGCGCATGGCCGAGCCGTTGCCGTAGGAATCCCGTTCGCCCTTGGCGCCGTCGTAGACCCAACCGCTGAAGCCCGAACCGAACGCGGCCGACAAGGGGGCGTTGTGTCCGTGCTTCTCGTAATAGCCGAGCATCCCGACGAGCCGCGGCTTGTAGTCACGCCCGCCCTTGAGGATCGTCTCGGCCACCGCCCAGGTGAGCAGCGAGTCGTCGGTCGGGCAGGAGCGTTCGGCGAAGAGCGGGAAGTCGGCGTCTTCGTTGCGGCTGAATTCGTGGACCGACCCGATGATGTCGCCGGCGATGGCTCCGAGCATGGCGTCAAACTGCCGGCCGAGGCGGAGGCATCGAACCTATTCGCAAGGCGGATGCGTCATACCGCGGCGCCGTCATGCGGGACATCCGTCATATCGATGTTTTTAACGGCGTATCGCTCTCTTTTTCCGCCCAAGGTTGCGACCTTCGCCGGGATTCGTTGTCTCCGTGGTACCCCATGTCCCTCCGTCGTTTCTTCCTGCTTTGCGTCGTCACGCTGGGCGCGCTGCGCGCGGTGGCCCAGACCGCCGCGCCGGTCCCTTCGCCGGCCTCCCGTCCCGCGGGCGCGGCGGATATCTGGTATCGCACCTGGGTCCGCGTGGACGACTCGTTCTTCACCAAGCACGAGCGCAATCTCTTCGAGGAGTCGGTCGGACTTCACTTCCGCGACCTCGAAGGCGCCCACGAGGCCTTCGTCAACGGCGTGAAGATCGGCACGGGCGGAGGCTTCGCTCCCGCCTACCGGAGCGCCCGTCAGGAGGTCTTCCGCCACAAGGTCCCGGTGGGCACGCTCCGCAAGGGCGAGTGGAACGAGATCGTCTTCCACGTGCAGCAGCCCGAAGGGAAGGGCGGATTCTTCGGCGAGGCGCCGTTCATCATGAATTACTTCATGGAGTGCGTGCTCGAGGGCGCGTGGGAGGTCTCAATGACGCCGCTCGTCCCCGGCCCGGCGCTCAAGACGCAGCCGACGTCTTCCTCGTTCTCGAAGTTCCGCGAATCCAACCGCGTGCTCGGTCGCGCCGAACAGTTCCATGGCCCGGCGCTTTCGCCGGCCGACGCCCATGCGAAGATGCGTTCGACGTCGGACCTGGCGATCGACCTGTTGCTGTCCGAGCCGCAGATCGCCCAGCCGACGCACTTCAGCTTCGACACCCGCGGCCGTCTCTGGGTCACGCAATATCGCCAATATCCTTATCCGGCGGGCGTCAGCATGATCAGCCGCGACAAGTATTACCGCTCCCACTACGACCGCGTCCCGCCGGCTCCGCCGCACCATGACCGCGGCGCCGACATCGTCTCGATCCACGAGTCGACCAAGCACGACGGCGTCTACGACAAGCACACGGTCTTCCAGGACGGGCTCAACATGGCCAACTCCGCCGTGCGCGCCAATGGCGGCGTCTGGGTGATGAACCCGCCTTACCTGCTGTTCTATCCCGACGCCAATGGCGACGACGTTCCCGACGGCCCGCCCGTGGTGCATCTCTCCGGCTTCGGCCTCGAGGACACCCACTCGGTGGGCAACGGCATCATCCTTGGTCCGGATGGCTGGCTCTACGGGGTGCACGGAAGCACTTCCTCCTCGCGCGTCGTCCGTCCCGGTTTCGATTCCGCCGACGCCGCTCCGGTCCACTTCGAGGGCTGCATGGTCTGGCGCTATCATCCGAAGACCCGCGAGTACGACATCTTCAGCGAGGGCTCGGGCAATCCCTTCGGACTCGAGTTCGACGGCGACGGGCGCATGTACTCCGGGCACAACGGCGGCAACACCCGCGGCTGGCATTACGTCCAGGGCGGCATCTACCTCAAGCAGGGCGTCGACCCGGGCAAGTTCGGTCCCTCGCGGACGCCTTACTCCTTCGGCCAGCTGCCGATCCTGGGCACGCTCACCAAGGTCCCGCGCTTCGCGCACTTCGGCTCGTTCATCGAAGGCACCGCCATGGCTCCGAAGTATCAGGGCCACCTGTTCTCCTTGGATCCGTTGCACAACACCGTCACCGATTCCGAGCGCATCCCGCAGGGATCGACCTACGTGACCACCGACAAAGGCTTCGCGATGTGGTCGGAGGACGTCTGCTTCCGCCCGCTCTACAGCGCCAACGCCCCGGACGGCTCGCTGTTCGTGTCCGACATGTACGAATATTACATCGCGCACGGCCAGCACTACCAGAACCAGATCGACCCCACCACGGGCCGACTCTATCGCCTGCGCGACAAGGACGCGAAGCTCGAGACCGACACGAACCTCGAAGGCAAGACGACCGGCCAGCTGGTCGCGTTGCTCGGTCACCCGAACAAGTTCCACCGCATGGCCTCGCTGCAGCTGCTGGCCGAACGCCGCGACCCGCAGGCGGTCGCCTTGCTCGACGCGCAGCTCGCGCAGGACAAGGGCAGGGGCGCCCTGGGCTCGCTCTGGGCCCTTTATCAGCTCGATGCCCTCACGGACGCGCGCGCCGTCGCCGCGCTCACCCATGCCTATGCGCCGGTCCGATTCTGGGCCACGCGTTTCCTCGGCGACAAGTACGGCGTGAACCGCGGCCTCGGCGTGCCCGGCCTGGAGGCCAAGGGCGCGCGTGCCTTGCCCGAGGACGTCTTCGCCGCCGTGCTCGCCCGCGCCCGGGCCGAGACCGACGCCGAGGTGCGTTCGCAGCTCGCGTCGTCGGCCCGTCGGTTGCCGACCGGACAGATGCTCCCGCTCGTCACGGCGCTCGCTTCGCGCGATCAGGACGTCAACGACGCTTACATCCCGCTCCTGCTCTGGTTCGCCTTGGAGTCCCACGTGACGCTCGACCGGGACGCGGTGGTCGGCTTCGCCAAGGATGCGGCTGTCTGGGATCGTCCCCTCGTCCAGCAGCATCTGCTGCCGCGCCTGATGCGTCGATTCGCTGCCGAAGGCCGTCGGGCCGACCTGCTCGTCTGCGCCCAGCTGCTGCGTCTCGCCCCGACCCCGGCCCACAGCGTCCATCTCATGAAGGGCTTCGAGGAAGCCTACCGCGGCCGCGAACTGGCCGGTCTGCCCGACGAACTCCTCCAGGCCATGGCCGCCTCGGGTAAGGCGCCGCTGATCCTTCGCATCCGCCAAGGCGATCCGGTGGCCATCAAGGAATCGCTCGCGCTCATCGTCGCCAAGAAGGCCGACGCCACCGAGCGTCTCAACCAGGTCCGGGTCTTCGGCGAGGTCCGTCGGGCCGAGGCGTTGCCCGTCTTGCTCGCGCTCGCGGATTCCGCCGAAGCCGCGCCGTTGCGCAAGGCCGCCCTGATCTCGCTGATGGCCTATGACGAGCCGGAGGTCGGCGCCCGGGCCGTCGCGATCGTCGAGCGGAGCGCCGGTGAGATCCGTCTCGCCGCGCTGGCCTTGCTCGCCAGCCGGGCGGAATGGTCCCGTCAGCTGCTGCTGGCGGCGAAGTCAGGTCAGGTGGCTCCGAACACCTTGCCGCGCGACATGGTCGAGCGCATGCGTCAGCATGAACCCAAGCAGGTGCAGTCGCTGCTCGCCGAGCTCTTCCCCGCGAAGCCCGCCGCGGGCGTGACGGACTTCCTCGCCAAGATCGCCGACGTCGAAGCCAAGCTCAAGGCCGGCACGGGCAATCCCTATGCGGGCGAACCCATCTTCATGGAGAAGTGCGCGTCCTGCCATAAGCTCTTCTTCAAGGGCGGCCGCCTCGGTCCCGAACTCACCGCGTACCAGCGTGACAACCTCGGCACGATGCTCATCAGCATCGTGAACCCCAACGCCGAGATCCGCGAAGGCTTCCAGTATTTCTCCGTCACGACCAACGACGGACGGTCGCTCAGCGGCTTCCTGGTCGAGCGCGACGCCCAGATCCTCGTGCTGCGCGGACTGGAAGGGGAGGATATCACCGTCCGTCAGGCCGACGTACGACTGCTCGCCCCGATGGGCCGCAGCCTCATGCCCGAGGGCTTGCTCGACGGCCTCGACGCCCAGCAGCTGCGCGACCTTTTCGCCTACCTGCGGATCTCCCAGCCCATCAGCAAATAGGCCGTCCGCTCAGGTTTGGCTGGAACTTGTCCTGCTAATGGGTGTATATAATGTCGTACCCTACACCCTATGAAGCACCTCCCCATCCTCAGTCTCCTCGCCCTCGGTTCGGCCTCCGCTTTCGCGGCCTCCGCTCCGTCGAGCCTCTTCGGCAATAACCTCGAAGTGAGCTACGTCCAGCAGTCCACCGACGGCGTCGCCGGACACCTCAACGGCTGGGAACTGTCCGCCACCGCCTACCTCGGCAAGTCCGACGCTTTCGTCAACGCCCAGACCTCGGTCGGCGGCGACCTCGGCAACGGCGCCGACGAAGTCTCCCTGGGTTACCGCTTCAAGAACGTCGGTTCCCTCGCCGACGTCGCTCTCACCGTCGGCTCCGATGAGTCCTACGGCCTGGCCCTCCACCGCGCCCTCGGCGCGGGCTTCGGAGCCTGGGCTTCCTATGAGCGCGTCGCCAACGGCCACGACGTCACCGTCGTCCTGAGCAAGATGATCGTCAGCAACGTCTCCGCCGACCTCGGTTACACCTGGAGCGTCCGCGACGCCTCCGCCGACGTGAACCAGTGGAGCCTCGGCGTCCGCTACAAGTTCTAAGCCCTCAGCCTACGAACGACGAAAGCCGTCGGCCCTCGCGGGTCGGCGGCTTTTTCTTTGCTCACATCAGTCCCTGCGTGGGGATGACGGGCGCCGGGGCGGCGGGCGCGGCGGCCGGCGCGGCGTCGAGCTTCGCGATCTCCTCGCGGATGACGCCGAAGGCTTGCTCGCGCAAGGCGGTCACCTCGGGCGTGAGGGCTTCGCGCTCGGCGTCCGTCTGGGCCGCGCGGAAGGCTTCGCCGATCTCGCGACCACGACGCATGATCTCCGCGGCGGCCGGGTTGGTCATGCCGTTGCGGATCGCCAGCCCGAGCTTCTTCTCGTCGCCGCCGGCGAGGGCGAGCGCCATCTGCTTGGTCTCCTCGCCGAAGGCCTTCATGCGGGCCTTGGTGGCCTCGTCCATCACCGGACGCTTCGCCGGCGTCGGCGCGGCGGGCTTGGTCGCGGCGACCGGCGTCGGCTTGGGCGCGGGTTTCGGAGCTTCGACGACCGGTGCGGCCTTGACGGGTGCTGGAGCCGCGGACGGTTCGATGAGGCGGGCGATGAGGAACCCGATCGCCACGCAGAAGGCGACGGTGATGAACAACGAGGTTTTCTTCATGGCGCACTTTAGGCAGCCATGGACCCCTCTGGCGAACGTGTAATCGGCCTCAGCGGACCAGGCAGGGCTTCTTGGGGTCGAATTTCCAGCCGGGGATCAGGAACTGCATCGCCACGGCGTCGTCGCGCGAGCCGGAGGGCAGCTTCAGATAGAGCTGATGGGCGGCCTCGAGCTGGGCCGGATCGATCTCGATGCCGAGGCCGGGCTTCTGCGGGACGGTGACCTTGCCGCCCTTGATGAGCAGCGGCTCCTTGGTGAGGCGCTGGCCTTCCTGCCAGATCCAATGGGTGTCCATCGCGGTGACGTCGCCCGGCGCGGCCGCGCCGACGTGCGTGAACATCGCAAGGGAGATGTCGAAGTGGTTGTTGGAATGCGAGCCCCAGGTGAGGCCGCGTTCCTGGCAGACCTGCGCGACCGCGACGGAGCCCTGCATCGTCCAGAAGTGCGGGTCGGCGAGGGGGATGTCGACCGCCTGCAGCTGCAGGGCGTGGTCGAGCTGGCGCCAGTCGGTGGCGACCATGTTGGTGGCGGTACGCAGGCCGGTGGCCTTCTTGAATTCCGCCATGATCTCGCGGCCGGAGAAGCCAGCTTCGGCGCCGCAGGGGTCTTCGGCGTAAGCGAGCACGCCCTTGAGGTTCTGGCAGACCTCGACGGCATCCTTGAGCAACCAGGCGCCGTTGGGGTCGAGCGTGATGCGGGCCTTGGGGAAGCGGGCCGCGAGGGCGCGGACGGCCTCGATCTCGCGGGCCGGGCTGAGCACGCCGCCCTTGAGCTTGAAGTCCTGGAAACCGAAACGTTCCTGCGCGGCTTCGGCTTGGCGGACGATGCTTTCCGGCGTCAGGGCTTCCTCGTTGCGGAGACGATGCCAGGCCTGCGCCGAGCTGCTTTCGTCGCGATATCCCAAGGTCGTCTTGCGGCGGTCACCGATGAAGAAGAGGTAGCCGAGCATCTCGACTTCGGTGCGCTGCTGGCCTTTGCCGAGGAGCGCCGCGACCGGCTTGGACTGGAACTGGCCGAGAAGGTCGAGGAGGGCGGATTCGATCGCTGTGACGGCGTGGATGGTCACGCGCAGGTCGAACGTCTGCAGGCCACGCCCGCCGGCGTCGCGATCCGAAAAGGCGGCGCTGACGGCGGCGAGGAGCTTCTCGTAATCGGCGATCTCCTTGCCGATGAGCAACGGAGCCGCGTCTTCGACCGTCTGGCGGATCTTCTCGCCGCCCGGGACTTCGCCGAGGCCGGTCCGGCCGGAGCTGTCGGTGATGAGGACGATGTTGCGCGTGAAGTAGGGGCCGTGCGCGCCGCTCAGGTTGAGCAGCATGCTGTCATGGCCGGCGACCGGCACGACACGGAGGGAACGGATCAGGGGGGAGGACATTAAAAAGGGGTAGGGGTGGGGGTAGGGATAGGCTCAGGCCTTGTGGGCGGGGCGGAGGAAGAAGACGAGGGCGGCCGTGAGCAACGAGGTGAAGGCCAATCCATAGAGTCCGGCATGCACGGAGCCCGTCGTCTGCTTGATCCAGCCGAACGCGATCGGCGCGGCCCAGCCGCCGAGGTTGCCGAGCGAGTTGATCAGCGCGATGCCCGCGGCCGCGATGCGCGGGTCGAGGTTCTTCTGCGGGATCGGCCAGAACAGGGAGGCGGCCGACTTGAAGCCGAGGGCGGCGAAGCAGATCGCACCGAAGGCGATGGCCGGCGCCGAGAAGCCGGCCACGAACATGCCGACACCGGCGATGACGAGCGCCGTCGCGACCCAGACCTGCTGGTTCTTCCAGCGGGCGGCGGCGTAGGCGGCCAGGATCATGCCGACGATGGAGACGATCCAGGGCAGCGAATTCAGGAAGCCGGCCGACATGCCCGCGACGGCCTTGGCATCGGCGTAGCCGAGCCAGCGGACGAAGGTTTCGGTGAGGCCGAGGAGTCCGCCGTGCGGGCCGGGCGTGGCCAGCATCTCCTTGATGATGGTCGGCAGCCAGAACGTGACGGCATAGATCGTCAGTTGGATCGCGAAGTAGACGCCGCAGAAGCCCAGGACGACGGGAGAAGTGAGCAGCGCGAACTTGTTGACGGAGCCCGGCTGGGCGGCCTGGGATCGTTCTTGGGCGAGCGTGGTTTCGAGCGCGACTCGCTCATCGGGCGTCAGCCAGCCGGCCTGGCCGATGTCGGAATCCAGCAGGAGCCAGAGCACGCCGGCCATCAGGACGGAGAAGGCGCCTTCGAAGACGATCATCCACTGCCACGGCTGCAGTCCCGGGACGTGGAGCTGCAGCAGGTAGGCCGAGAGGGGGCCGGAGAGGATGGTGGCGATGGCGGAGCCGCTCAGGAAGATGGCCATCGCCTTGCCGCGCTCGGCGGAGGGAATCCAGCGGGTGAAGTAGTAGACGACGCCTGGAAAGAAGCCGGCTTCGGCCGCGCCCAATGCGAAGCGGAGAGCGTAGAACTCGTATTCGTTGCGGACGAAGGCCAGGCCGGTCGCCAGGAGGCCCCAGGCCACGGCGATGATCGTCAGCCAGCGACGCGCGCCGAGGCGCTCAAGGGCGAGGTTGGCGGGGACTTCCAGCAACGCGTAGCCCCAGAAGAAGAGACCCGCGCCGAAGCCGTAGGCGAGGTCGCCGATGCCGAGTTCGGCGCTGAGCTGTTCCTTGATGAAGCTGATGTTCACCCGGTCGATGTAGTTCACGATGAACATCACGACGAACAGCGGCAGCACGCGCCACTTCACCTTCGAGACCGCGGACTGGAGCTCGGTGCCGTGCATGGCGGCTTACTTGACGCCGGCCTTGGCGATGAGGGCGGCGAGCAGCTCGACTTCGGCCGGTTTCAGGTCGGTCAGCGGCGCGCGCACGGGGCCGGCGCCGTGGCCGACGATCGTGGCGCCGGCCTTGATGATGCTGACGGCGTAGCCGGCGCTCTTGTTGCGGATCTCGAGGTAGGGCAGGAAGAAGGTGTCCAGCAGACGGTTCTGGGTCGCATGGTCTTCCTTCGCGACGGCGTGGTAGAAGTCCATCGCGGTCTGCGGGATGAAGTTGAACACGGCGGACGAGTAGACCGGCACGCCCATGGCCTTGTAGGCGGCGGCGTAGACTTCCGCGGTGGGCAGGCCGCCGAGGTAGCTGAAGCGGTCGCCCAGGCGGCGGCGGATCGAGACCATGAGCTCGATGTCACCGAAGCCGTCCTTGTAGCCGATGAGGTTCGGGTTGTTCGCGGCGAGCTTCTCGAGGTGGTGCGGCTGGAGGCGGCAGACGTTGCGGTTGTAGACGACGACGCCGATCCTGACCGACTTGCAGACCTGATCGACGTGGGCGGCGACCCCGTCCTGGTTCGTCTCGGTCAGGTAATGCGGTAGCAGCAGGATGCCTTTGGCGCCGAGGCGTTCGGCTTCCTGCGCGTATTGGATCGCCACGCGGGTCGGGCCGCCGGCCCCGGCGAGGATCGGCACGAGGCCGTCGCAGGTGTCGACCGCGGTCTTGATCACCGAGGAGTATTCCTTGGGCTCCAGGGAGAAGAACTCGCCCGTGCCGCCGGCGGCGAAGAGCGCGGTCGCACCGTAAGGCGCGAGCCACTGCAGGCGCTTGGCGTAGCTCGGGGCGTCGAAGTCGCCGTTCGCCTGGAAGTCGGTGATCGGGAAGGAGAGCAGTCCGGAGGAGAGGACCTTCTGGAGTTCGAGAGGGGACATGGAGGAAAGGTTTTAGCGGTTAGCGGTTGGCGGTTAGGTCAGAGCGCAGAATTAGAGCGGGTGCCGTTGACGAGGCGAGAGACCCCGAGGGGGTTGGCGTTGCGCAGCTCGGCCGGCAGGGCGGCGTCCGGATAGTTCTGGAAGCAGACGAGGCGCGTGAAGCGGTAGATGGCGTTGGAGCCGACGGACGTGGTGCGGCCGTCGGACAGCGAAGGGTAAGGGCCGCCGTGCACGATGGCATGCGAGACTTCCACGCCGGTGGGGAAGCCGTTGACGACCACGCGGCCGGCGACGGCCTCGAGGCGCGCGATGAGCGCGGCGTGCTGGGCGAGCTCGGCGTCGGTGCCGTGGACGGTCGCGGTCAGGTTGCCGTGCAAGGCGTCGAGGACGGCGTCGACCTCGCGCGCATCGGCGCACCAGATCACGAGCGAGCTCGGCCCGAAGATCTCTTCCTGCAGGGTCGCGTCGGCCACGAAGGTCTTGGCGTCGGTCGCGAAGAGCGTGGCGACGGCGCGGTTAGGCTGTCCGCTGGACTTACCTTGGGCGAGGACCTTGACGCCGGCCTGGGCGGCGCGGGCGGTGAGTCCCTTCTGGTAAGCATGATGGATGCCGGCGGTCAGCATGACGCCGTCGCCGCAATCGGTGAATAGGGCCGAGAGCTTGTTGACGAACGACTCCGCGGCGGCGGAGCGCGTCAGGACGATGAGTCCGGGCTGCGTACAGAACTGGCCGACGCCGAGCGTGCAGGAGCCGAGCAGGCCGGTGGCGATGGCTTCGCCGCGGGCGGCGAGGGCGCCTTCGAGCAGGACGACGGGATTGACGCTGCTCATCTCGGCGTAGACCGGGATCGGGGTCGGACGGGCGGCGGCGGTATCCATCAGGGCGCGACCACCGACGCGGGAGCCGGTGAAGCCGATGGCCCGCAGGGCGGGGTGCTTGGCCACCTGCTGGCCGATGACGCGACCTTCGCCCATCAGGAGCGAGAACGTGCCTTCCGGCAGCTGGTTGGCTTTCACCGCTTCGACGATGAGGCCGCCCATGATCTCGGCGGTGCCGACGTGCGCGTGGTGCGCCATCACGATGACCGGACAGCCTGCGGCGAAGGCCGAGGCGGTGTCGCCGCCGGCGACGGAGTAGGCGAAGGGGAAGTTGCTCGCGCAGAAGACGGCGACGGGGCCGATCGGACGGAGCAGCGAACGGTGATCGGGCTTCGGGAGGGGTTTGCGGTCCGGATTGGCGGTCTCGATGCGCGCGTCGATCCAGTCGCCTTTCTCGACGAGGTCCGCGAAGAGGCGCAGCTGGCCCATCGTGCGGCCGATCTCACCTTGGCAGCGGGCTTCAGGCAGGCCGGTCTCCTGGGTGGCGCGGGCGACGAGGGAAGGCGTCGCGGCTTCGATGCGGGTGGCGATGTCGCGCAGGAAGGCGGCCTTCTGCTTGCCGGAGAGCGCGGCGAGCGCGGGGGTGGCTCGGGCGGCCAGGGCGCAGGCCTGATCGGCCTCCGCGGCGGTGGCCGGGAAGAATTCCGGCTCCAGGGCGGTCGCCGTGGCAGGATTGATCGCGCGGTAGGGGGCGGCGGTGGACTGGCCGCGGGCGAAACCGATGAAAGAGTGGCCGAGGAGGGACGACATGGAGAGAGGGTGGAGGGTTAGGGGAGCCCGGCTCCGGAGGCAAACAAGATAGCCCGTGGGTTCGGGTTGCAGGCGGAACGCAGCACGTTTGGCTGGAAGGAGGCCCGACCCCGGCCGCTTATGCGTTTAACCGTATTTTCGCTCCTGTCCTTGGCCATCGGACTCTCGGCTGCGCCGGCCTTCCATTGGGCGGCGTCCGGCGGCGGCGCCAAGGCCGACAAGGTGCGAGGATTGAACGTCGACCGCGACGGCAATGTCTTCGTCGCCGGTGAGTGCACGGACGAAGTCTGCTTCGGCTCGGAAACGCACAAGGGGCTTGGTCTTAATGATGTCTTTGTCGCTAAGCTTGATGCACGCGGCAAATGCCTATGGTCAAAGGTCGCAGGCGGCCCGAAGGTCGATCGTGCTTACGCGGTGGCGACGGATGCGCAGGGCAATTCCTACGTGACCGGACATTTTCAAGGCGAGTCGGCTGAGTTCGATGGACATGTCGTCCGCGGCCTCGGAGATTACGACGCCTTCGTAGTCTCTTACGATAAGGACGGAAAGTTCCGATGGGTACGCTCGCTTGGCGGCAAAGGGTATGACTACGGCCATGGCGTGGTCATTGACAGTCGTGGTGACGTGATCGTCGCTGGCGCGGTCGTAGGCGAGGCTACCTTCGGCGACCTGGTTGTGCCCAATGAGGCTGGACGGCATCTTTTCGTCGCGAAATATCATGCTGATGGCGCGCTCGTCTGGGTCAAGGTGGCGACCGGGAAAGTCAGCGGTTCCGCGCATGGCGTCGTGGTCGATGGTCGCGACAACATCTACATCGGCGGTCTCTGCGCAGGCGTCGGTGCGTTCGGCACCCAGTCGCTTTCCTCGCCTAAAGGCACTTCGGCGCTGGTCGCCAAGCTTGATCCCGAAGGCCAGGTGCTTTGGCTGAATCTGCACCCCGGCGAGCCTAGCTGCCTGTTCCATGAGATCTCCTGCGATGCGCAAGGACGCGTCTGGGCCAGCGGTATGTTCAAGGGTAAGGCCGTGGTCGGCGCCGACATCTATGCCACGACCACCGTCAAGGATTCCGATGCCTTGCTCTGTCACTATGATGCCGCCGGAAAGCTCCTCTGGAGTCGCGCAGGGCAGGGGCCCGGTATCGATTATGGCCTAGGCGTCGCCAACGACGGCGCGGGTAACGCTTTCCTCACCGGCGAATTCTCAGCGGCGTTTTCGCTTGGCGGCAATAGCCTGCGCAGCCGTGGCGCCACGGACGTCTATGTCGCCAAGTTCGACGAAAAGGGCGCGTTGGTCTGGCTTACGCAGTCTGGCGGGATGGGTTCGGATAGCGCCTATGTCGACGTGATGGACGGCCACGGCGGCCTGCTCATCGCCGGTGCTTTCTCGGGCACGCAGCATCTGGATCATCTCTCCCTTACGAGCAAAGGGAGCGGCGACGCCTACGTGGCTCGTCTCGCTCTCCGATCTTCGCCTCGTGACTGGCGCCTTCCGCGGGACAATCTTCTGCTGCGGCATGATGCCTCCGGCAAGGTCGCGCCGATCGCCGACGCCGCCGGCTGGGCCGATCGACGGGCGGAGATCGTGAGGGGTATGGAATCCGTCATGGGCGGACTACCCGGCGCCGAGCGTAAGGTGCCGCTGGCGATGAAGGTCGAGAAGGAGGATGACATGGGGTCGTATGTCCGTCGCAAGATCACCTATCAGTCCGAACGCGGCAGCCGCGTGCCCGCCTATCTCTGCGTGCCGAAGGCCGCGTTGGCGAAGGACGCTCGGGCCCCGGCGGTGCTTTGCCTGCATCCGACCGATGAAACGGTAGGGGTGGGCGTCGTGGTCGGACTCGGCGGCAAAGCCAATCGGCAATACGCCGCCGAGCTGGCCGAGCGCGGTTACGTGACCTTGTCTCCGGCCTACCCGCATCTCGCCGACTACAAGCCTGACCTGGTCGCCCTCGGTTATGCCAGCGGCACGATGAAGGCCATCTGGGATAACATCCGCGCCCTCGACCTGCTGGATGCCCTGCCGTATGTGCGCGGGGGTTCCTATGGCGTCGTCGGTCACTCGCTCGGCGGCCATAACGCCGTCTACACCGCGGTCTTCGATGATCGACTGAAGGTCGTCGTGAGCAGCTGCGGCCTCGATTCGTATCTCGATTACTATGACGGGTCGCCGGCGGTGTGGCAGTTCGGCAAGGGCTGGTGCCAGCCGCGTTACATGCCTCGGATGGCGGAATACGCGGACCGGCTGACGGAGACCCCCTTCGATTTCCATGAGATGATCGGGGCCTTGGCGCCCCGTCGCGTGCTCATCAGCGCCTCCCTCGGCGACGTCAACTTCCGTTGGCAGAGCGTCGACAAGGTCGCCGCCGCCGCCCGCCCGGTGTTCGCTTTGCTCGGATCGCCGGACGCGCTCCAGGTCATCCACCCGGAGGGAGCGCACGATTTCCCGGACGCCGCCCGCGAACAGGCGTATCGCCTGATGGACGAAGTCTTGCGCTGAAGCGGGTTCGGATTGCCCGCCCTCGTCCGGAGGTCATCTTGGCTCCATGCGATACCTGCCCCACGTGCTGCTGGCGTTCTTGGCGCCTTTGGTCGCCGCCGAGCGGCCGAACATCATCGTCATCCTCGCCGATGACCAGGGATTCGGGGATTTCGGCGCCAACAACCCGCAGAGCAAGATCGCGACGCCTCACCTCGACGCCCTGGCCAAGGGCGGTCTTCGCTTCACCGACGGGCATACGTCGTCAGGCGTATGCACGCCCACTCGTTATAGCCTGTTGACGGGTCGTTACCATTGGCGGACCCGCCTGCAGTCCGGCGTCCTTGGCGGTTTCTCGCCTCCCCTCATCGCCAAAGACCGCCTCACCGTCGCCGGTCTGCTGAAGCAGCAGGGCTACGCGACGGGCTGTTTCGGCAAGTGGCACCTCGGCATGAGCTTCCCGGTCGCGGGCGGCGGCTTCGCGGACGACGGCGGCGACTATGCTAAGAATCCGAAGAACGTCGGCGCGATCGATTTCGCGGGGGACATCGTCGGCGGGCCGGTCGATCACGGCTTCGACACCTTCTTCGGTATCAGCGCCTCGCTCGACATGCCGCCGTTCGTCTGGATCAAGGATCGTCGCATGACCGAGATCCCGAGCGCGACCAAGACCTGGCTGCGCACCGGCCCGGCGGGACCGAAGTTCGAGGCCGTCGACGTCCTGCCTTCGGTCATCGACCATACGATCGCCTTCATCGAGGCTCAGAAGAAGGCCGACCCGGCCAAGCCGTTCTTCGCCTACGTGCCGCTGAACGCCCCGCACACGCCCATCGTGCCGACCATGGATTTCCAAGGCACAAGCGGCATCAGCCCTTACGCCGACTTCGTGAAGCAGGTCGACCATGACGTCGGCCGTCTGCTGGCTTCGCTCGAGAAGCAGGGGCTGACGGAGAGCACCCTTGTGATCTTTACTTCCGACAACGGCTGTTCGACCGCGGCCAATATCCCCGAGCTCCAGAAGGCCGGCCATGAGCCGAGCTACATCTATCGCGGCAACAAGGCCGACCTTTACGAAGGCGGCCACCGGGTGCCGTTCGTCGTGCGCTGGCCCGCGAAAGTGAAGCCGGGTGTTTCGCCGGCCCTCGTCAGCCAGATTGATTTCCTAGCCACCTTCGCGGAGATCACCGGCGCGACCGTGCCCGCCGCCATGGGCGAAGACAGCGTGAGTTTCCTGCCGATCCTACGCGGCGAGAAGGCCGAGGTCCGCCAGGGCATCGTCAGCCAGTCCATCAACGGCAGCTTCGCGCTCCGCGACGGGCAATGGAAACTCTGCCTCAGCGCGGGCTCCGGCGGCTGGAGTTCGCCGAAGCCGGGTCCGGAAGAAGCCGGTCTGCCTCCGGTGCAGCTCTACGACCTTTCGAAGGATCCCGGTGAGCGGAACAATCTCCAGGCCGAGTTTCCTGAGCGCGTGGCCGCCATGAAGGCCGAACTCGAGAAGATCGTCGCCCGCGGCCGCAGTACGCCCGGCGCGGACCTCGCGAACGACGTCCCCGTGCAGCTCATCAAGAAGAGCCCGGCCGGCAAAGCCAAGGCCAAGAAAAAATGAGCAAGCTTCTTTCCATCGGTCTGCTTCTCGCGGTGTCGCTCGGGGCGGCGCCCAAGGTGCCGGAAGGCGTCGAGGTCCTGCGCGACCTCGAGTATGCGCAAGTCAAGGGAGTCGGCCTGAAACTGGACCTCTACCGTCCCTCGGCCAAGCCCTCCGCGCCCATGCCGTTGGTCATCTGGGTGCATGGCGGAGGCTGGAGGAACGGATCCAAGGCGAATTGTCCCGCGGCATGGTTGGCGACCAAGGGGTACGCCGTCGCGAGCCTGGATTTTCGCTTGCTGCCTGACCATCCGTGGCCGGCGCAGATCGAGGATCCGATCGCGGCGCTCCGCTGGCTGCGCAAAGAATCCGGTCGTTATGGTTTCGATGCCGAACGTACCGCCGCCATGGGCGGCTCTTCGGGAGGTCACGTCGTCGCGCTCTGGGGTACGTTGACCTTGCCCGCGGAAGACAAGGTCAAGGCTGTCGTCGATTGGTACGGCCCGACGGACCTCCTGACGATGCCGCCCAATGTGCTTTCGGAAAAGCGCACCCGCGCGGAGCTCGCCAAGGCCAACGGCGCTTTGCTGCTCGGGGGTGTCGTCATGGACCAGCCCGAAAAGGCCAAGGCGGTCAGCGCGCTGCATCAGGTGTCCAAGGACGATGTCCCGTTCCTGATCATGCACGGCACCGCGGACACGTCCGTCCCTGTCGACCAGAGCGAACGCCTGCATGCGGCGCTCAAGGCCGCGGGCGTCGAATCCACCTTGAAACTCCTGCCCGGCGCGGGGCACGGCGGTAAGGAGTTCGACTCTCCGGAGTCTAGGGCGCTGATTCAGGCCTTCCTGGACAAGCACCTGAAGCGATAGGCCGGAATTACTTCGCGGCCTTCTTCTTACCCTTCCGCGGGGCGTCCGGCTCGGGGCCGTCGTTGTCGCCGGCGCCGGAGCCCCAAAGCGGCTTCACGTTCGCTTTATTCCATTCGTCCCAGCGCGCTTGCAGCGCCTTGGCCTTGTCTGGCATTTCGGCGGACAGGTCCTTGTCTTCGTGGATATCCGTGGCGAGGTTGTAGAGCTTAGCCGCCGAGGTCGGCTGCTTCTTGCCGGCGTTGGTGTCGGCGTTGGTATCGTAGCGCACGAGCTTCCAGTCGCCCTGGCGGATGGCCATCTGTTCGCCGAAGCGCCAGTAGAGAGCGTCGTGCGGCACGGCCTTGTTCTCACCCGCGAGGAAGGGAAGGAGGTTCACGCCTTCGAGTTTCCATTCGGCCTTGGCGGGAACGCCGGCCGCGGCGAGCGCGGTGGCATGTAGGTCCAGCTGCACGGCGATGGGGTCGTAGACCGCTGGCTTGAGGCGGGCCGGCCAGGAGACGAGGAAGGGCACGCGGATGCCGCCTTCGAGCGTGGTGCGCTTCGAGCCGCGGAGCGGGGTGTTCACCGAGCCGTTGACCGTCACGCCGTTCATCGTGGGGCCGCCGTTGTCGCTGATGAAGGTCACGAGGGTGTTCTCGTACTGGCCGCTGTCCTTGAGGGCCTTGATCACCCGCCCGATGTTGTCGTCCATCGCCGACATCATCGCGGCGTAGGTGCGGCGGGTCTTATCCTCGATCGAGGCGAACTTCGCCAGGCGGTCCTTGGTGGCGTCCATCGGCGTGTGCACGGCGTTGAAGGCCAGGTAGAGCATCCATGGCTTACCCTTGTTGCGTTCGACATAGGCGACCGCCTCGCGGCCGAAGGCGTCGGTGGTGTAGTCGAGTTCCTTGACGGGCTCGGTGCCGCGCAGGATGCCGCCGGCGTTGAAGTAGCTATGCGCCCCGCCGAGGAAACCATAGAAGTCGGTGAAGCCGCGCTGCTGGGGTACCTGCGCCGGCCGGGAGCCGAGATGCCATTTGCCGACCATGCCGGTGACGTAGCCGGCTTCCTTCAGGCGGTCGGGCAGGGTCGACTCCGTGAGCGGCAGGCCTTGTCCGCCCGACGGGTTGAACTCATGGCCGAAACGCGTCTGCTGGCGGCCGGTGAGCAGGCCGGCGCGGGTCGGCGAGCAATAAGGGCCGGTGACGTAACCGTTCGTGAAGCGGACGCCCGAGGCCGCGAGGGCGTCGAGGTGCGGGGTAGGGATGTCCTTGCAGCCGTGGAAGCCGACGTCGGCGTAGCCCATGTCGTCGCCGACGATGACGAGGATGTTGGGCCGGTCGGCGGCGGTCGCGGCGAGGGCGCAGAGGAGCAGCAGTAAGCGCATATGCCTCTTCTAACCCCTGCGGCGGCTCGGGGTTGCGTGGGCGTCGTCCTTTTATTTACATCCGGTTACGGCGTCCTAGCCTGTGTCCATGGATCGCCCCCTCCGTCTGTTGTACTGCCTGCTGGCTTGGCCTGTGGTCAGCCTGGCGGCCCCCTTCGACGCGTCATCCTTCGACGTGCCGGTCAACCAGGTGATGCTGACCTTGCCGCCGACGCCGGCCAACCCGCGGAACTCCGAGGGCTCGTTCGCGACGCTCCGTTCGGGCCGGATCATCTTCTGCTACACCGCCTATTACGGCGGTCAGGGCGAGGACCATGGCCCGGCCCGTCTCGCGCAGATCCATTCCGACGACCAGGGGCGCACCTGGAGCGCCCCGCGGACGGTCGTGGAGAACGAAGGACGCTATAACGTCATGAGCGTCTCGTTGCTGCGCGCGGCCAGCGGCCGGCTGCATCTGGTCTACCTCGTGAAGAACGACTGGCTGGACTGCCGACCTTATCTGCGCACTTCGGACGACGACGGCGAGACGTGGTCGTCGCCGAAACTGATCCTCGCCGCGCCGGGTTACTTCGTGGTCAACAACGACCGGCTGATCCAGACGGCCAAGGGACGGCTGATCCTGCCGCTGGCGTTCCATCGTTCGCGCGGACAGGATCCGGCCAGCAGCCGGTCTTTCGATCCGCGTTCGACGGCCCATTGGCTCTGCTCGGACGACGACGGACAGAAGTGGCAGGAAGCCGCCACCTGGTGGGCGATGCCGATCCGTTCCGGCAGCGGACTGCAGGAGCCGGGCGTCGTGGAGAGGGCCGATGGCTCGCTCTTCTCCTGGGCACGCACCGACGGAGGGTTCCAGTATGGCTTCGAGTCCAAGGACGGCGGCAAGGTCTGGAGCGCGCCGACGCCGACCACGCTCGCCTCGCCGGTCTCGCCGGCGAGCATCAAACGTATCCCCGGCTCCAGCGAGCTGTTGGCGATCTATAACGACCACTCCGGTCGCTTCCCCTTCCCGAAGGGCCGGCGTAGTCCGCTGGTCGCCGCCATCTCCAAGGACGGCGGCGCCACCTGGGGGCGCGCCAAGCTCCTCGAGGGCGATCCCGACGGCTGGTACTGCTATACGGCGATCCATTTCGTCGGCGATGATGTCCTGCTCGCCTATTGCGCCGGCGACAGCCTCAGGAAGACTTATCTCAACGTCCTGCGACTCCGTAAGGTCTCGCTGGCCTGGCTGCGCACCGAATGATTTTCCCCATGAAGACCATCCTCCGCCTCTGCCTGCTTTGCTCCTTGCTGGCGCCCTCGTTGGCCGAGGACCTGCCGCCGACGTTCCTGACGATCCGTGGCAAGGAGCTCGCCCGACAGGAGCTGACGACGCTGCCGGCCCTCAGCGCCGACAAGCCCAAGGGTTTCGCGAGCGGCTTCGCGGGCTGGCGTTTCAGCACGTCTCCCAACGGCGGTCGCTCGGGCAGCTGGAACATCGCCGATGGCGCCTTCCATGGCATGGAAGGCCCGACGGCCAACCATCCGGCGACGGCTTCCTACGGGCTTCCGTATCAGGACGCGGTCATCCAGGTGGAATTCCGCCTGAACGACGTCCCGCTCGAGGGGCGGAAATATCGCTCGGTCTTCGTCAAAGCCACCGATGAGAAGGACTACGTCACGGCGTTCTTCATCAGCCCGACCGGCAGCAACCTCACCGCGTATTCGGCCGAGCGGATCAACCCTTTGAACAAGCAGCGCGACAAGGAGCCGCCGGTGGGCGTGCCTCAGTCGCTCAACCTCGGCGAATGGTACGTGGCGGTGCTCGAGGTCCGCGGCCAGGAAGCCGTGGCCACCGTCGCCGGGAAAAGCATCACGACTTCGCATCCGTTGTTCGGCAGCCCGAAGCAGAGCGTCATGCTCGGCGTCGGCGTCGATGCGAGTTTCCGTCGCCTGCGCATCTGGGAGGCCATGCCAAACCCCGAATGGCCGAAGCACAAGGAAGCCATCCTGGCGGCGATGAAGCCGGCCAAGAGGTGATCAGTCGGCCAGCTGCGCGATCAGCTTGAGCGTCTCGAGCGGGGCCTTGTGCGACTTCGCGGCGTTGTGCAGGCCGGGAGGGAGCAGCTCGATGGCCATGGCCTTCAGTTCCTCCAGGCGGGCGCAGAGCTTGTCGAGGCAGGCTTCGGCTTCCTTCTCGTCGGCCCAGACGTCGTAGATCGTGACCATCTCGCCGGGCTTGTCGCCGTCGATCTCGCCTTCGCCGACCTCGTAGTCGCAGTCGAGGAGCTCGTCCCAGAAGTTGGCGTCGAGGTCGAGGGCGTCCTCGAGCTCATAGAGGCGGATCCCGCTCATCCATTCGTTGAGCAGCGTGAAGGCCTCGCGGTGCGCGGGCAGGACTTCGGTGAAGGTGTCCCGGATGCCGACCGCGATGAGCGTGAGTCCGTCGACCGTGTCGCCCAGCTGGGGGCCGTCGAAGGGAGGAGTCGGTTCGGAGGACATGCGGAAAAGGGATGAGGGGCCGGGCCGGGAGCGCCAGCCAATTGTGCCGTTCAGCGCTTCGTGGGGCCGAGTCCCAGCGCGGGGATGATCTCCCGGGCCTCGCGTTCGCCGTAATTGAACAGGATGAAGCCTTGGGTCTCGTGCCGGCGGGTGATCTCGATCTGGCGCACGGTCGCGTCAGGGGCGAGCGTGGTGCGCGACGAGGTGATGCCGATGCCCGGGACCAACCCGGCCGGGCCGGCCCACGTCTTCTGCTGGCGGATCCAGCTGTCGTAGCCGGTCTCGCTTTCGGTGTAGTCCATCGGGCAGACGAAGTCGAGCCAGCCACGTTCGCACCAGAGCTTCCAGTCCTGCATGATGGTGCGGCTGTCCTGGTCCCACTGGCGGAACACCGCGGCGCTGACCTTGATGCCCGGACGGACCTTGCGGACCTCCTCGCTGGTCGTGCGGACGACGGTGTTGATGTTCTCCTGGCACCACTTGATCCACTCCTCGCGCCGGACGCCCTTGACCTGAACGTCGGCGGGCCACTTGACGACGGTCTTGCCGGTGGCGTGCTCGAAGCGTTCGCGGCAGGGCGGGCAGAAGCAGTGGCGACCGTCCGGATAGCGGATGTAGTCGAAGTGGATGCCGTCGACGGCGTAATTGCGGGCGACCTCGACCAGCGCGTCGCGTTCAAGCGCGGCGTTGAGCGGGTTCGAAGGGCAGAGCCAGGGCTCTTCTTCGCCGGTGTCGCTCATCTGCAGCCGATGCTCGGCGCGGAGCTGCGCGACGAAGGACGCGGGCACGTCGCGGCCGAGGTTCCAGTCGACCTTCCAGACGTGGATCTGCAGGCCATGCTTGCGGCATGCGGCGAGGCATTCGGCGATCTGGTCGCCCTTGGCGGAGATGTCGGGCGCGACCGGCAGGACCTTGCTCGGGTAGTAGGCCACGCCGCCCCAGAGCATGTTGGGGAAGACGGCGGTGAACCCGTTGGCCTTCAGGTTGAGGATCGCGTCGTCCCAGGTGCGGTTCTTCACGCCGTAGGCGCTGTGGCACCAGACCGCGCGGAATTCGCCCGGCTTGGCCGGATGGGCGAGGCAGTAGGCTTCCTGGAAGAGGCGCATCGCCTCGTCGGCCTGCGAGAGGGCCATCGTGAAGCGTCCGGCCTGCTCGTGGGCGAGGGCGCCGGCCCGCGTGGCGATCGCCGCTTCGAGCCGGGCCAACGCCAAGGGGGTCGCGCCGGGGCGCGAGCGCACGAAAGCGCAGGCGGCGGTGAAATCCTTGAATTCGCCGAGCTCGTCGAGCTTGCGCAGTTTGGCGGCGATGCTGTCATGCCAGATCGCGGGACGAAGGTGGCCGGCCATCGCGAGCAGGAGCTGCGCTTTGTTGTCCTTGTCGTCGTCGAGCAAGACGTGGGTCATCAGGACGGCGTTGTCGGAGGCGATCACGGCGGGGAAGCCGGACGGCTTGCCGGCATCGTCGTACCATTCGGCGACGGTGCGGCTGCGGCCGGCGATCGGCTGATGCGTGATGATGTTCCAGGAAGCCTGGCCGGTGACGGCCGGCGCGCCGACCAGCGTATCGCCGACCGGGCGGATGGAGGCGAATCGTCCCTTGGGGTCGGCGAGGAGGTGCTTGCCGGGGCCGATGCCGGTCGCGGCCAGCAGGCGGGGCGGGAGTGAGTAGAAGGCCAGCAGGCGGCCCTTGTTCCGCAGGTAGTCTTCGATCGCGGCCGTAGCCTCGTCCGAGAGCCGGGTGTTGTTCGGCAGGATCAGGAGCTCGGCCTTAGCGAGCGTCGCGGAAGTGAGTTCGGCTTCCGTGACGGAAGCGTGGGGCAGGCCGCGGGCGGAGAGCTGGCGGGAAAGCCGTTCGTCGAAGCGTTCCTTGGCGTCGGGCGTCTTGAGCAGCAGCACGTGGGTGTCGTCGCCCAGTTGGCCGAGTTTGCGGATGCTCCGGACCTCGAAGAAAGTGTCCTGGTCAGCGGCCCGGAAGGCGGCGATGCGGATCGTCCGGATCCGCTGCCAGCCCGCGGGATTGCCTTCGGTTTTCGCCGCGTCCTTGCGGACGTCGAGCGTGGTCCATTCGGAGGTGCGTTGCGGCGTGACGCTGACGTTGTACCAGCCGCCGGCCGCTTCGAAGTAGACGTTGAGCTGGGCGATGGGGGCGCGGTCGCGGCAGCGGACCTCGAGGCGGAGGCCTTCCGAATCGGAGAGGTCCAGGTCGGTCTTATGATCCCAGTAGACGCGGGCCCGCCGGTTGGTGGCGTAGTTGCAATCGAGCCGCAGCACGTGCGCGATGTCGTCCTGGCCGACACGGGCGGCCGGCGAGCCTTCCACCGCCCGCCAGGCCTTGGCGGCGGCGGCATCGTCGGGGTAGTCGCAGGAAACGATGGGCGCGGCGGCGCGCAGGGCGCACGTCGCGAGCAGGGCGAGAAGGAACGGGCGCATCAGCGGGCGATGATCTCGGCGAGGAGCTTCTCGAGGCCCTGCCCGTAGCGGACGTAGGAATCGAAGCGTTCCTGGGGCGAGGCCTTGGTGCCTTCGCCGAGGTGGACGATGCTGGCGACGTGGGGCTCGATGGACACGCCGGCCTTGTAGCCCTTGGCGATGAGGTCCGTCAGGATCTCCCGGACGAGGGCATCGCCTTCGCCGGCATAGGTGAACGCGCTGCTCTTGCCGCCGGCGGGGTTGCGTCGGCAGTCCTTGATGTGGACATATTCGACGTAGGGCAGGATCTCGCGGTAGAAGGGCATCGTCTCCTGGCCGTAGGACACCGTGTTGCCGATGTCGAAGAGGTAGCGGACGCTCGGGTGGTCGACGCTTTCGATGAAGCGCCGGGCGTGCGTGCCGGAGAGGCCGCCCCAGCCCTCGCAGTTCTCGTGCAGGAGCGTGATGCCGCCGTCGGCGGCGAGTTTCGCCATCTCCTTGTAGCGTTTCACGCCTTCATCGCGCCAGATGTCTTCGGAGACATCGCCGCGGACCCAGCTCATCGTGCGGACGAACCTCGTGCGGGTGCGCTGCATGCGCGGGATGAGCACCTTGAGGTCGGCGAGGTCGGTGGCGAAATCTCCCGTGATGGGCCGGCTCCAGTTGCCGATGGCGGAGGCGTAGCTGCTGACGCGCATGCCGGCGGCCTCGATCTTGTCGACGGCCTGCTTGAACTCGTCGTCGCTCACCGCGGGGCCGGAGAACTGCTTGCCGTTGAGCAGGCGGAGTTCGAGGGCGCTCCAGCCGAGCGCCTGGTGCGCGGCGATCTGGCCGTCGATGTCGTCGGCGGCTTCGTCGGCGAGGCCGGAGAGGGGGAAGGGGGCGGTGAACATGGGGAAGAAACGAGGACTGAATTGATGGCTGAATCGAGGGCTGAATCGAGGGCAGAATTGAAAGCACAATCCAGCAGGTCTTTGGGGATGGGCTTGCGGGGGCTGGGTAACCGCTTGATAAACAGGCCATGAGATTCGCCCCGATCTTGCTCTGCTGGTCCCTGGTCTGCCTCGCGGCCGAGCCGGCCAAGAAGCTGAAGGTCTTCATCCTGGCCGGCCAGTCGAACATGGAGGGGCAGGCGGTCGTCGACCTGACTGGGCGTAACTATAACGAAGGGAAGGGCACGTTGGTCGAGGTGATGGCCCGTCCTGGTAACACCGAACGCTATGCGCACCTTAAGGACAAGGATGGCAAGTGGGTCGTGCGGACCGACGTCTGGGTCCGTTATCAGCGCGAGAAGCAGCCTCTCCTGGCCGGCGGCCTTTCGATCGGCTACGCGGTCTACGGCGGCCAGCACCATTTCGGTCCTGAATTCCAGTTCGGGCATGTGGTCGGCGACGCGTATCGCGACCAGGTCCTCATCATCAAGGCCGCATGGGGTGGCAAAAGTCTCTATCGCGATTTCCGTCCGCCCAGCGCCGGCGGCGAGGTCGGGCCGTACTATCTGAAGATGGTCGCCGAGGTGCGCGAGGCTTTGGCGAACCTGAAGAAGGACTTTCCGGCATACGATGGTTCACCGGTCGAGCTGGCGGGCTTTGTCTGGTATCAGGGCTGGAACGACGGCGTGAATCCGCAGACCGCCGTCCCGGAGTATGAGCAGAACCTCGTCCACCTGATCCATGACGTGCGCAAGGAGTTCGGTACGCCTAAGCTTCCCGTGGTCATCGGCGAATTGACAGGGCCTTGGGTGGATGCGCCGAAGGAATGGACGGCCTTACGCAACGCCCAGGCCGCGGTCGCGAAACGCCCTGAGTTCAAGGACAACGTCATTTTCGTCCCGACCCGCAATTTCGTGCGTAAGGCGGAGGATTCCCCCAATCCCGGGCATGGCCATCATGAGTTCGGCAACGCGGAGACGTATTTCCTCGTCGGCGACGCCCTCGGCAAAGCCGCCGTGCAGATGGCCGGACGCGACCGCCAGGTAAGGGAGCTCCGCGGATGGACGCTACGCATCGACGAGCGCCTGATTGCGAAGGACGCCGCGGCCGTCGAGAAGGCCGTCGGTCTGCTCGACAAGCATCTCGAGACCATCGTCCGCCTCGTGCCGGCGAAAGCCGTGACCGAACTTAAGAAGACTTCGCTCAACTTCACGTTGCCTTATCCGGATCGACGACCCACCGCCGAATACCATGGAGGGCTGGAATGGGTCAAGCAGGCCGGCCGTGAGATCGCTTTGGCGAAGGCCGTCGAATTCACGAACGTCGAACGGTTCGAGTTCGAGACGAAGCGCATGCCGGTCTTCGTGCTGCATGAACTCGCGCATGCGTATCACGACAAAGTCGTCCCTGGTGGTTACCAGAACCCCGACATCCTCGGAGCCTACCAGAAGGCCAAGGCATCGGGAACGTATGATGCGGTGAAGCGTTGGACGGGGGAGAAGTTCGCCGATAAGCCTTCGAAGGCCTACGCGATGACGAATCAGATGGAGTATTTCGCGGAGAGCACCGAATCGTATTTCGATCGCAACGACATGGAGCCTTTCAATCGGGCCGAACTCCGGGCGAAGGACCCGGGCATGCTGAAGGTGGTCGAGAAAGTCTGGGGGATTGCCGAAAAGTAAGGTCTCTGAGCCGATTATTAAGGGATAATTAAGGGGTCTGGCATTGAAAGCCCCCGGCGGATGCCGGCTAATACGGTATCCCCATGAAAGCGTCCGCCCGTCTTCTTCTCCTTCTGCTCGCGCTCACGTCGTCCGCGGCCGAGACCGTCCAGCGACTGTCCGCCGGCTGGGAATATTACCAAGGCACCTTGGGGAGCACCTGGGAGGTCTGGCGCGGCGATGCCGCCAGCGACAACGTCACGTGGTCGCCCGTGGCCTTGCCGCACTGCTTCAACGGCCGTGACTCCGTCGATCCCGACGTCCGCTACTATCAGGGGCAGGGTTGGTACCGCACCAAGCTCAAGGTCGCCAATCCCTATCCGAACGGCCGCACGCTCCTGAAGTTCGACGGCGCGGGCCAGAAGTCCGAAGTCTTCGTCTACACCACCAAGGTGGGCGCCCATGTCGGCGGATATGACGAGTGGACCGTGGACATCACCGATGAGGCGACCAAGGCCGCGGCCCGTCCGGAGTTCAAGGGCGAGGTGCCGGTCGCGGTGCTCTGCGATAATTCACGCGACGCCGAGAGCATCCCTTCCGATCTCAGCGATTTCAACCGATACGGCGGCCTGTACCGTCATGTCAGTCTGGTCTACGTGCCGGCGATCTCCGTCGCCCGCGTCGGCATCGCGGCCACGGTCAAGGGAACCAAGGGCGAGGCCGGCATCGAGGTGCGCCTGGCCAATCCGAAGGCGCTGGCTGACGACGTCACCTGCGAGGTCGTGGTGACCGACCCGAGCGGCAAGGTCGCCTACCGCTCAGAGGGCGCGGCGGTCTCCGCTTCCCAGGGCGTCGTCACCACGAAGTTCGCCTTGGAGAATCCCGCGCTGTGGTCGCCGAAGACCCCGCAGCTCTACCGAGCGACGGTGACCCTCCGTTCCAAGCAGGGTGAGCAGGTCGTCGCCGAGTCTTTCGGTTTCCGCAGCTTCGAGTGGGTCGAGCATGGACCTTTCAAGCTCAACGGCGAACGGCTGCTCCTCAAGGGGACGCATTACCATGAGGACCACGCCGGCGTGGCCGCGGCCGTCCCGGACGCGGTCGTCCGTCAGACGCTTGTCGCGATCAAGGACATGGGCGCCAATTTCGTCCGCCTGGGCCATTACCAGCAGGCCCCGTTGGTGCTGAAGCTTTGCGATGAGCTCGGCCTCCTGGTCTGGGAAGAGATCCCGTGGTGCCGCGGCGGCATCGGCGGCGAGCGCTACAAGCAGCAGTGCCGCGACATGCTCAAGTCCCTCGTCGAGCAGCATGGTAACCACCCGTCCGTCATCCTATGGGGCCTCGGCAACGAGAACGACTGGCCCGGCGATTTCGAGACGCAGGACAAGGAAGGCATCCGTGCCTTCATGAAGGAATTGAACGAGCTTGCGCATAAGCTCGATCCTTCCCGTCCGACGACGATCCGCCGCTGCGACTTCTGCAAGGACATCGTCGACGTCTATTCGCCGAGCATCTGGGCTGGCTGGTATTCGGGTCGTTACACCGAGTACGCCGCCTCCGCCGAGAAGGCGTTGAAAGACACCAGGCATTTCTTCCATGCCGAGTGGGGCGGCGACAGCCATGCCCGTCGTTTCTCCGAAGAGCCCGAGAAGCTCATCGAGCAGATCGCCGTCGGCCAGGGCACGGCCGAGAAGGGCAAGGCCTACAAGAAGACCGGCGGCAAGGTCCGCATGTCCAAGGACGGCGACTGGTCCGAGAGCTACATGGTCAACCTCTTCGACTGGCACCTCAAGGAGCAGGAGAAGATGCCGTGGCTGACCGGCAGCGCGCAGTGGATCTTCAAGGATTTCGCCACGCCGCTGCGTCCCGAGAATCCGGTGCCGCGCGTGAACCAGAAGGGGGTCGTCGAACGCGACGGCACCCCGAAGGAAGGCTATTACGTCTTCCAGAGCTATTGGTCGGAGAAGCCGATGGTGCGGCTGCTCGGCCATGAGTGGCCGGTGCGCTGGGGCAAGCCCGGCGAAGCCAAGGAGGTCCGCGTCTATTCCAACTGCGCTGAAGTCGAGCTCTTCGCCGACGGCAAGAGCCTCGGCGTCAAGAAGCGCGATAGCCAGGACTTCCCGGCGGCCGGCCTCCGCTGGAATGTCGTGCTCAAGGATGGCCCCAATCAGCTGCGTGCCGTCGCGAAGAGCCCCGCGGGCGAAATCGCCGACGAGCTGACCGTCGGTTATCAGTCCAAGTCCTGGGGCAAGCCGGCCAAGCTCACCCTGACCGAACTCGCCCAGAAGGATGGCGTCGTAACGATTGAGGCGAAGATGGCCGACGCCGAGGGCGTGCCTTGCCTCGACTGCGCCAACATCGTCCGTTTCGGCATGGTCGGGGAAGGGCAGTTGCTGGACAACCTCGGCACCTCCACCGGTTCCCGGGTCGTGCAGATGTACAACGGCCGCGCGCAGATCAGCGCCAAGGTCGTCGGCCATAAGATCGTCTTCAGCGCTTCCTCCGAAGGCCGTCGTACCCAGTTCCTCAACGTCGAGAACAAGTCCGTGGTCGAAGCCGCCCCGAAGTCCGACGGCACCAAGCCGAAGGCCGATAAGCCCGCCACTAAGTCCAAGACGAAGAGCAAGGCCAAGGCCGACGCGACTCCGGCCGTCGTCGTCACGACGCCGGCCGTCGCGGGCACCCCGGTCTCGCCCACGGTCGTGGTCGACATCGCCTCGATCGACCGCGACCGCATCCTGAAGTCCGCCGATAAGGCCCTCTCGCAGGCGCCGGTCTCCATCACCGCCTTCCCGGCCAAGCTGAGCGAGGGCGGGATTAACGACTTCTATTCCAACGGCGACTACTGGTGGCCGGATCCCACCAAGCCGAACGGTCTTCCGTATATCCGCCGCGACGGCGAGACCAACCCCGAGAACTTCAGCCAGCATCGCCTGGTCGTGAAGACCCTGCGCGACTCCGTGTCGGCGCTCGCCGCCGCCTATAAGGTCACGGGTGACGACAAGTACGCCGTTAAGGCCGCCGAGTTGCTCCGCGTGTTCTTCCTGGATGCCAAGCTGCGCATGAATCCGAACCTCAACTTCGCGCAGGCCGTCCCCGGCGTCTCGCCCGGACGTGGCATCGGCGTGATCGACGCCTTGCACCTGATCGAAGTGCCCGCCGCCGTGAAAGCGCTCGAGCGTTCGCCGGCTTTCCCTCCGGCTTTGGCGAAGGACCTGCGTGGCTGGTTCCGCGAACTCGCCGAGTGGATGGTGACCAGCAAGAACGGCAAGGAAGAGGCCGCCGCGAAGAACAACCATGCCGTGGCCTTCTATCTGCAGCTCGCCGTCTACGCGGATTTCATCGGCGACCAGGAGAAGCTCGCGGCCTGCCGCAAGCAGTACAAGGAAGTGTTCGTCGGCAAGCAGATGGCCGTGGACGGCGGTTTCCCGCTGGAGCTGGCCCGCACCAAGCCCTACGGCTACTCGATCTTCCAGCTGGATAACATGGTGCTCCTTTGCCAGGTGCTCTCGACGAAGGAGGATAACCTCTGGGATTTCACGCTGCCTGACGGCCGCGGCATCCGCAAGGCGGTGGCGTTCCTTTATCCGTTCCTCGCCGACAAGTCCAAGTGGACGCTCAAGCCCGATGTCCAGGCCTGGGAAGGCTGGCCGGCCCGCCAGCCCGGCTTGCTCTTCGCCGGCCGTCAGTTCGGCGAGACGACTTATCTGGACCTTTGGAAGAAGCTTCCTGCCGATCCGACGGACCCCGAGGTGCAGCGTAATATCGGCGTCACCCAGCCGGTCCTCTGGTAAGAGGGGGTTGTCATCTCCTGGATTCGCGGAATGCTGGCCAACATGAGATTCGCCCCGATGTCATGGTTGGCCGCTTTCCTGATGCTGGCCACGGCCGCTTTCGCCGAGGATCCCCAGCGGGTCCTTTTCATCGGTAACAGCTACACCGGCGTCAACAAGCTGCCCGACGTATTCCTCGAGGTCGTGAAGAACTCCGGCCGCAAGGAGCCGGTGGTCAAGTCGTCCACGCCCGGTGGTCGTACCTTGAAGCAGCAGCTGAGCATCGTCGGCACCGGCAAGCTGATCGAAGAGGGGAACTGGGACGTGGTCGTCCTCCAAGGGCAGAGCCAGGAGCCCGCGGTCGCCGAGACCGATGAGGCGACCCGCAAGGAGTTCCTCGAGAGCGCGGCCGAGCTCTGCAAGCGCGTCCGGGCCAAGAGCCCCAAGGCGAAGATCTATTTCTACGAGACCTGGGCGCGTCACCCCGACTATTGGGTCGAAAGCAAGAAAGCCTCGGCCATGGGCAAGGATCCCAAGGAGATGCAGGCCCGTCTGCGCAAATGGTACGGCGTGGCGGCGAAGGAGAACGAAGCGAACTTGGTGCCCTGCGGCGAGGCCTGGGAGCTGAACTATGCGGCGCCTAAGCCGGTGAGACTGCACCAGAAGGACAACTCGCATCCCGAATACGTGGGCACCTACCTCAACGCCCTGATCTTCTTCGGGAAGATCTACGACATGAAGGCCCCGGTGGCGAAGAGCGCCGGCAAGCTGGACGACGCCCAGGCGAAGCTGATGCAGGGCTACGCTGCCAAGGTGCTCAAGTAAGGGCCGTTCAGGGAGTCAGGCCGGCGGCACGCAGCGCGGTCGCGTGGACGGCGATGTCATGGTCGGCTGACCAACCGAACGTCTGGCCACGCAGGACCCGGGCCAGGTCGCGGAACTCTTCGTCGTAGCGCCCTTTGGGCACCTCGAGCGCGAAGGCGTTCTCGCCTTTCTTGAAACGAGTCTCGGCGCGCATGACCATCGCCCCGTTCTCCTCGCGGCAGACCTTGACGGTATCACGAGGCTGGTCGAGGCGTAGGGTGCCTTTGCCGGATTCGAGCGGGCGAATCTCCATGTCACCGTGAGTGCCACGGACGGTGATGTAACGGTTTGGCCCGCCGAAGGGGTCGGCATGGTTGCAGCGGATCGTCACCGTGGCCTTGGGGTAGGTGAGGACCGCCAGCTGGTTGTCGACGAACGCGTCCTGCGGCGCGCGGGTCGCGTTGCCGAAGGCTTGGACCGAAGTCGGAGGTCCCATCATCGTCACCACGGTGTCGACCAGATGGCAGGCGAGTTCGTACATGCCGCCGCCGGGGATCTGGGCGAAGCGCTTGCGCGTGCCTTCGTCGATCAGCTTGCCCATCGAGGCGTCGATTTCCATCACTTCGCCGAGCCAGCCTTCTTTCACCGCGCGGACCAGCAGCTGGATGCCCGGGTTATAGCGCAGCATGTAACCCATCTGGACGGTGAGCCTCTGTTCGGCCGCGTAACGACGGAGGGCCACGAAGTCGCCGTGCTTTTCCGCTCCCGGCTTGTCGAGATGGATGTGCTTGCCGGCCTTCAGGGCGGCCAAGGCGGCCCGGGCAGAGTCTTCGAGCGTGGTCTCGATGACGACCGCTTGGATGGACGGATCCGCGAGGATTGCCTCCTCGGTCAGATATTTAAGTCCCGCGAAAGACTTGGCTTTCTGCGCGGCGGCCTGGCGGGCGGCGATCGGTTCGGCGAAGCCCACGACGTCGTACAGCTCCGGGAGGGAGCGGAGCGCATCCATCTTGCCCGAGGCGTGGGCGTGCGACGTGCCGATCTGGGCGATGCGGATGCGGGCGGGAGCGTCGGCCGCCAGCAGTCCGGCGAACGGCGCCATGGCCAATCCGGTGAGCAAGGTGCGACGGTGCATCATTTGAGGAGCCAGGCGGCGGCGGAGGTCTTGGCGTCGGTGCCGTCGGTGTGCAGCGTGGCGGTCGGGAAGAGCGCGGCGTCTTTCTCGCCGGCGACCCAGAGCGGCTGGGCGGAGGCGACGCAGAGCAGGCCAGGGACATCGAGGTACTTGGAGCCGCCGGGAAGGAACATCGGGTCGCGGTAATCCAGGAGCTGCCCGAAGCGGAACGCGCCCGTGTCGACCGCGGCCTTGGCGATGACTCCGCCGGTCGCGGCGCGGGCGGCGGCGGCGACCGGCCCCATCTTGCCGAAGCCGGCGAGGGAGACCTTCTTCACTGCCGGCTGCGAGCTGTCCCGAGGCGTGAGCAGGTAGCTGGCGATGGTCATCACGTCATGCACCCGCTGGGCGAAGAGCGCGTGATTATAGCCGAAGGTATAGGCCGGCACCTCGCGGGGGCCGGCGACGACGCGGGTACGGGTGAGCTTCTTGTCGTCCTGCAGGAAGAGATCGGCCGTGAGCACGCCGACGCCGCGGTCGATGAGTTCCTGCAGCTCGGGGCGGATGCTGCCGTCGGCGAGGCGGGCGGCGCCTTTGCCCGCGTCGTCGAGCCAGACCACGACCTCGCCGGTCGGGTTGATGGGCTGAAGCCAATCGATGGCGACCTCTTCGCCGTAAGTGGCATTGAGGAGCTTGCCTTGGGTGCGGAAGTGCGAGTCGCGCCACTGCGTGCTCGCGTCCGGGAAGGTGATCTTGCCGGCCTGGGCGTAGGGGCGGCCGATGATGGCCTCGATGGCCGGGCGAAGGACGGTTTCGCGGCCTTCGGGCGTCTTGGCGGCGGCGAGGAGCTGCTGTTCGGCGTCGGCCTTCAGCCACTTCAATAGGCCACGTTCGAATTCAGGGTCGCCGGATTTCGGCGCCGGATGGGCGTCGTCCCAGACCGTGAGTTTCTCCTTGGGCAGCGGTGTGTAGTCTTTTTCGACGATCGGAGACGGCTGGCCCAACTTGAAATGGCGGTTCAGTACCTCGTAGAAACCCATGCGCGTGACCGCGTTGTAGTTGTGCGGGAAGTGCTCGCCGCGTTGCAGCGTCACGAAGTCCTTCTTTCCGTAGAGTTTGTAGAGAGCCTGCAGGTCGGGAAAACCCTTGGTCGCCATCTCCTTCGTCCAGTCGTTGGCGGTGTTCATGCCTTGGGGTTTCGGGGCGAAAAGCGCGGCGATCTCGACGTTGCCGGAGTTCACGCGCAGCAGCGTCGCGTTCTCGCAGGAACAGCCTCCTTGCATCGCCGTGCTCACCATCACCACCGGGTAGGAAAGCGCGAGGCGCGGATCGGTGGCCGCGAGAAGCATCGTCTGCGTGCCGCCGCCGCTGGAGCCCGTGACCGCGAGGCGGGCGGGGTCGACCTCGGGCAGCGTGAGCAGGAAGTCGACGCTACGGATGGAGTTCAAGGTATGCAGGCCCATGACGCTCTGCAGGTTCGCCTCGGCCTGCGGGCTGTAGAGGCCCCAGCCTTCGGCGCGGTTCATCTCCGGTCGCTGCTTGGCGAACTTATGGATTACCTCCGGCGTGAACTGCTTCGAGTCGGAGTCGCTCAGCGCGTCGAGCTGCCAGGCGACGCAGCCCATGCGGGCGAGCTGGACGCACATCGACTGGAAGCGCGAGCGACCGCCTTGTTCGAAGCGCTCCTGTCCCGTCGAGATCTCTTCGCGGACGAATTTGTCGGGTTGGATCAGGAAGCGCGCGTCGGTCCAATGTCCGTGGGGGAAGACCACCGCCGGCACCTTACCCGTGATGTGCTTGGGGCGGTAGAGATTGCCGGTGACGAAGAAGCCCGGAGCGCTCTCGAAGTAGACCTTCTCGATCGTGTAGTCGCCTTGGTCGATCTTGCCGTGGATGACGGCGTTGAGCGGCGTCTTGGTCGGCATCGGCCAGAGCCCTTGGGAAATCGTCAGCTGGCGGCGGACGAAGTCACGTCGTGGTTCCCATTCCTGGACGGACTTCGGGGCAGGGAAGGGGAAGTATCCGTTGAGGTCCTTGAGGGGGCCGAGGCGGGCGTCCTCGGCATGGGCCAGGTTCAGGAGGCTGAAAGCCGCAAGGGCGAACGTGGGGAAGCGCATGGGGGTGTCCGGAATATGAACCTGCTCCGGCGAATGGGAAATAAAAAGGCCGACCCAGCGGCCGGCCTTCGATACGGACGAATCCGTGCTTATTCGGGCTGCTTGCGGCCGCGTTGCCCGTCTCCTTCGGGTCGACGCGACTCGAAGGCTTTGTGCATCTTTTCCAGGAGCGGGGCGATGGAAGGGTCGGCCTTGCGGGCGGCGTCTTCGGCGATTTCCATCGCCTTGCGCTGGGCCTGGGCGGCGGCCTCGCGGGCTTCGCGGACGGCCGGTTCGGCGTTGGCCTTGGCCATCGCTTCGCGGACGCGCTGCTGTTCGTCGGGGGTCAGGCCGGGAAACTGGGCGCCACGGTTGGCGGGCTGCTCGCGGTTGCCTTCGCGCTCGCGGGAGGGTTCGCCCCGAGGCTGGGCTTCGGGCTGACGATTGCCTTCGCGGACACGGCCCGGCTGGGGTTCCGACGGGCGGCTGGGCTGACGCTGCTCGATGGCCTTGCGGACCTTGTCGAGGATCGGCGCGACGGAGGGGTCGGCCTTGCGGGCGGCCTCATCCGTGATCTCGCGGGCCTTCTTCTGGGCTTCGGCCGCGGCCTGCTGGGCTTTGGCGGCCTGTTCATGGGCCTCTTTGACGGCCGGATCCTGGTTGGCCTTTTCCATGGCTTCGCGCAGGCGTTTCTGCTCGTCCGGCGTCAGCGGTACGGGCAGGCGAGGATTGGCCCGGGCTTCGGGCGACTGTTCCGGACGAGCGTCAGGGCGGGGGGCGTCTTCGGCGGCGAAGCCGAGGGTCGCGGCGAGGAGGAGCAGGGTGAGGTGCTTCATAGTAACAGTATAACAGCGGCAGCCGGGCTTAGTTTCGTCTGGCCTGCGAATCCTTCGGGCTTGGCAACCCGCAGGGCTTTGGCGTGTCTTATGCCCATGCTACCCCGCCTCGCCCCCGTCGTGCTTTTCTTCTCCGCGTTCCTTTCGGCCGGAGAACTGAAGCTGGTCTCTCTTTTCACCGATCATGCCGTCCTGCAGGCCGGTGACGCCGCCGTCTTCGGCAAGGCGCACCCGGGTTCCAAGGTCAGCGTGAAGCTCGGCTCCGTCGAGGCTTCCGCCACCGCCGGCAACGACGGCAAGTGGAGCGCCACGCTCGCCGGCCTCAAGCCGACCGAGCAGGGCAAGGACCTCGTCGTCAGTTCCGGCGAGGAGACCTTAACCGCCCACGACGTGATCGTCGGTGAAGTGTGGATCGGTTCCGGCCAGTCGAACATGGAGTGGGTCGTCAAGAACACCACCACCGCCGACGAAGCCAAGTCCCGTCCCGCCGATACCGGCCTGCGCGTCTTCACCGTCGCGCGTACGCCGAAGGCCGAGCCGGCCGACGACGTCCAGGGTTCCTGGAAACTTGCCGCCCCGGACACCGTCGAAGGCTTCACCGCCGCCGGTTTCTACTTCGCCCGCGAACTCCGCGCCAACCTCAAGCAGCCTGTCGGCGTCATCCATACCTCGATCGGCGGCACGCGTGCCGAAGCCTGGGGGCCGAAGGGCATGTACGCCGACGTCGCTGACGCCAAGGACTTCGACGAGAAGGAAGCCGCCAACATCAAGGCCCGTGCCGCCAATCTCGAGAAGCTCACGGCCCGTATCAAGACGGAGAAGGACAAGGCGGCGCTCGCCAAGCTCAGGCAGGATGCCGGCAAGCTCGCGCCGGTCTGGTCCAACGGCCCGCACATGAACTGGAACGGCATGGTCGCTCCGTTCGTCGGCTACTCTTTCCGCGGCGCGCTCTGGTATCAGGGTGAATCCAACGCCGGCCAGCCCGAGGCCTACAAGTGGGTGCTCGGTTCCATGATCAAGTCCTGGCAGAAGGCCTGGGGTAAGGAATTCCCGTTCATCATCGTCCAGCTGCCTCGCTTCATGGCCCGTCACCCCGAACTCGCCGTCGAAGAAGCCGCCACCTGGCCGCGCATCCGTGAGTCCATGGAATGGATCGCGGACAATGTCCCGGGCGCCATGCAGACCGTGAACATCGACCTCGGCGACGAGAAGGACATCCATCCGAAGAACAAGCTGCCGATCGGCGAGCGTCTCGCCGCCGTCGCCCTCCAGCGCGTCTACAAGACCCGGACCGACGGCGAAGCACCGCGCGTGAAGAAGGCCGAACGTCAAGGCGACGCCTGGGTGCTGACCTACGATCGTCCGGTGATCCTGAACAACGAAGGCAAGGGCTTCGCGCTCCTCGGTGCCGACGGCAAGTGGGTCTTCGCCCAGGCCAAGGCCGACGGCGCCCAGGTCTCCGTCTCCGCCGCCGGCGTGAAGGAGCCCAAGGAAGTACGCTACGCCTGGGCCAACTTCCCGGAAGTCAGCGTCTTCTCCGCGGGCAAGGACGGCCTTCCGGCCGGGCCTTATCGCTCCGGCAAGTAAGACGGCGACATCGTCATAAGTTCCGACTCAATGCCGACCTGGCCGTGATTTCCGGCTTGGTCGGCATTGACGATTCTGGGGCGGTCGGGAGGATGTGCCTATGCGCATCGCCCCGCTTCTTTTCGCCTTTCTCTCGTTGTTCCTGTCCGTCCGAGCCGCGGAGCAGCCCGCGCCGCCGGCCGGTCTCAAGGTGCTGACCGCTGGCCATAGCTTCCACGTGTGGATGCCGCCGTTGGTCGCCGAGATGGCCAAGGCCGCGGGTATCCAAGGGCACGAACAGCTGGCGATTTCCTCCATCGGCGGATCCAAGGTGATCCAACACTGGGAGCTCCCTCCTGAGAAGAACAAGGCGAAGCCCATCCTCGAGGCGGGCAAGGCCGACCTGTTCACCATGGCGCCGACCTTTCTGCCTGATGCCGGCATCGAGAATTTCACCCAGCTCGGCCTGGAGCATAACCCGAAGATCCGTTTCACCCTCCAGCAGAACTGGGTGCCGTTCGAGGACCCGGAGCTCTGGCTCTCCAAGAACAAACCCAAGTCCATCGATCGCGACGCGCTCACGCTGGCCCAACTGCGGGCGAAGCACGACCCGTACTTCAAGATGATCGAAGACCATGTGAAGGAAATTAACAGCCGCATCCCGGCGGCGAAGATCGCCATCGTGCCCAGCGGGGAGGCCGTGCTGGCCTTGCGCGATAAGGTCATCAAGGGTGAGGCACCCGGCATCAAGACGCAGAACGAACTCTTCACCGACGTCCTGGGGCATCCTGGTCCGCAGATCCGCGTCCTGTCCGCCTATTGCCACTACGCGGTCATCTATCGTCGGAGTCCGGTCGGACTCCCGGTGGTCAGCCAGCTCACGAAACTGCCGGAGGCCGAGAAACTGAACCGTCTCCTGCAGGAGATTGCCTGGAAGGCCGTCAGCGAGCATCCGATGTCCGGGGTAACCCGGTGATCCTTCGGGTTGTCGGAAAATCGCCAGATTACGCGGTCGTCGCCTGCTGACTTGCCAGGATTACGACCGTCTTGAACATACGCGGCCAAGATGCCGCGCGCCGTCTGCCTGACCAATGTCGCCCATGAAGGTCCGGGGCTGTTGGGTGAGTTGCTGGTGGAAGCGGCCTTCACGGTGGAAGTGACCGAAGCGTTTCGCGGCGGTGAGCTTCCCAGAGACTTGGGTGAGGATGATATCCTCGTCGTCATGGGCGGACCCATGGGCGTCGCCGATATCGGCAAGCCGGAGACGCCGTGGCTCGCGCCGGTCGTCGAGCTCCTGCGGACCCGCCTCGCCAACGGTTGGCCCAATATCGGCATCTGCCTCGGCATGCAGCTGATCGCGCATGCGGCCGGAGCGAAGGTCGTACCGATGGTCGATGCGGAAGGCCGTCGTCTCCGCGAGGTCGGCTGGGGACGACTCGATTTCGTCGGGACGGATGCCATCACCCGCGGGTTGCCGGCGAGCATCGAAGTGCTGCACTGGCATGGCGATGGGTGCGAGCTACCGGCGGGGGCTGACTTGCTCGCCTCCACGCCCGTCTGCCCGGTGCAGATGTTCCGGTTAGGCCGTTCTTTCGGGATGCAGTTCCATCCGGAGATCGACGGTCCGACGGCCTGCCTCTGGGCGGAGGAGGATGCCTCGTTCGTCCAAGCCGCCAACGGGCCGGAAGGCGTCGCGCGGCTGCAGGCGGTCTCGCCTGAAGCGGCCCGACGAACCTATGCGCATCGCCGGCGGCTCCTTTCGCAGGCTTTGGCGGCAGTGACGGCTTGAAGGTTGGTGGGCCGGCTGGTTGCATTGGCTTACCCCGCCATGAAGCACCTGCTCGCCTTGTTCAGCCTCGTCGTCGTCCTGATCGCTGCCGAACCCCCGAAGGGTGAGCCGACGAACGCCAAGGAAGCCGCGGCTCAAGCGGCGGCGAAGAAGGCCGCCCAAGAGAAGGTCGTCGACGAGCGTTACCAGGTCTGGTTGGCCAAGCTCTCGCCGGCTGAACAGGCCTGGGAGGCGGTGCTCCAGCAGCAGCTGGGCAATTTCTACCTCCCGCTCCACAAGCGCGACAAGATCGCCGGCAAGTCCAACGCCTGGGACTTCGTGAAGGACGACCCGAAGCTGCCGCGGGTATTACTCATCGGGGACTCGGTCTCGCGTGGCTACACCCAGCCGACGCGCAAGGTGCTCGAAGGTAAGGCAAACGTCCATCGCGCGCCGGCCAACTGCGGTCCGACGGCTTCGGGCATCAAGAATCTCGACGTCTGGCTGGGCGAAGGGAAGTGGGATGTCATCCATTTCAACTTCGGTATCCATGACCGAGCTACGCCGGCCGCCGACTATGTGAAGCGTCTCGAGGAGATCGTCGGTCGGCTTGAGAAGACCGGTGCCAAGCTCATCTGGGCGAGCACCACGCCCATTCCGGACAATCCGGCGCAGAAGCAGACCGCCGCTTCGATCATCGACAAGAACGCCCTCGCCGCCGAGGTCATGAAGAAGCATGGCATCCCGACGGACGACCTGTTCGGCGCGATGACCCCTCGCCTCAAGGAATTCCAGCCGCCGCTCGACGTCCATTTCACAGGAGCCGGCTATGACTTCCTTGGCGTCACCGTCGGCGAAGCCATCCTTGGACGTCTTAAGTAATACGATGTCTTCCGAATTGATCCATATCGCCCGGGCCGGCGTCGAAATCGGCGCGTGGGCGGCGGAAGAGGTCCGCGCCAAGCTCGCCACCGGCGAACTTAGGGCCACCGATCACTATTGGAAGCCAGGCATGGCCGGATGGCTCCTGCTGTCTGTCCTGCCCGGCCCGACGCGGCAGCTTCCGTTTCCCCGTCCGGAACAGAAATCGGCGAATCTCTTTGACGGTATCCTCGGCCGGGAGAGCTATCAGGCCGGATTGCAGGCGGTCTGGGACAAGCTTGCGGGTGCGCCCAGGGAATGCCTGGTCACCGAGGCGGACTGGGCTGAGCTCGACGAGAAGCTCGGCTATGATGTCCGCAGACGCTGCCGGACTGACCTTAACAAATGGTACCGACTGGCCGTCGAAGCCTACCTGTCGGACCGCTATTTCGCTCCTGAGGAGAAGACCAACCTGGCTCATCTCGCGTCCAGTTTCGGTCTCGACCCCGCGGCAGCCGAGGCGATCCATGGCGAATCCTTCGCCAGCTATTTCCGCATCGGCATGGGCACCGTGATGGCGCGTGACATCCCGCCTAAGCAGAAGCGCGAACAGATCGACCTGCTTGGCAAGGAGGTGCCGCTTTCGGAGGCGAAGCTCAAGGAGTCCATCGGTCAGGTCCTGCAGTCATTTTTCGACCAGCGGCTGAAGGCCATGATGCGGGAGGAAGACGGTGGCGAGGTGATGGACCCCGCGGCCTATGCGGCCTTCGCGGCCGAGCTCAAGCAGATGGACATCAACCTCAGCATGGACGACAAGCTGCGGACGCGGATCGACAGCGCGCAGCGGCTGTGGGCCCTCTGCCGTTCGCCGCTCAAGGAGGTCCCTTGCGCGCTGGATCTGGGAAGCGAGGGTTGTTTCTGGACGCAACACGTGGAGCTAGGCCTTAACAAGCGGGTCACGACTCGTCGTAGTTACGGCGGCTTCGGCACCAGCATCAAGGTCTGGGGGCCCCTGCGCTATCGTACCGGCTCCTATGAGGTCGAGCGCCAGACCGAGCAGCGGCTCGAGAAGGTCGACTCCGGCATCCTCGTGTTCACCTCCAAGCGCGTGATCTTCTCCGGCAGCCTCAAAAGCCTGAACTTCAAGTACTCCAAGGTGCTCGATGTCACCGTCTACAACAACGCCATCGAGATCGACAAGGACACCGGCGGAGACGTCGTATTTTTCTTCCCTTCCGGGCAGGCCGAGGCCGCCGTGATCCTGCGGCGCCTGGTCAGGCAGGCCAAGGCCTGACCGTTGCGGACCTTTATGACGGACGGGCGATTTGACGGCGTAGTAGTTTGACAGTATAACGTGGGGATGTCGCCGCCGCTCACCGTCTTCTACAGCCCTGCCTACGTCGTCGAAGGCCGGTCCGAGACCGTCACCAAGTCCAGGCTCGTGGCCGAGCTGATCGAGTCGGGCAAGGCGGGCGAAGTCTGGCTCGAAGCCCCCAAGTTCGCGACGCGGCAGGAGCTGGAGCTCATCCACACGGCCGAGCATGTCCGGAGCACGTTCGAGGACAAGGGGAGCTTCCTCGAGGTCGGACCATGGTCGCAGCCGTTGCTGGACAGCATCCTCGCCTCGACCGGCGGCATGCGCGACGCCGTGAAGGAGGCCTTGAAGAACGGCCGATCGGGCAGCCTTTCCAGCGGCCTGCACCATGCCCGGCGGAACGCCGGCAACGGCTTCTGCCAGTTCAACGGGTTGGCGCTGGCCGCGCTCGAGGCGCTGAAGAAGGTCAGGACCGTCGGCATCCTCGATCTCGACGCGCATGCCGGCGGCGGGACGTTCGACATCCTCGGCGACCATCGGCAGGTGTACCTCGCCGACGTCACCGTGAATTCCTTCGACTCGTGGGAGCCGAGCGATCCGCAGCGGCACTTCTACGTCGAGGTCGACGACCCGCGGGGCTACCTCGGTCACGTCGAGGACGCGCTGCATTCCCTCGAGCGGGTCGACTTCCTGATCTACAACGCCGGCATGGACACCTACGAGAAGGCTGGGGGCATGAAGGGCATCACCAAGGACATGATCCGCAAGCGCGAGAAACTCGTGGTCCAGTGGGCGCGGGCGCGCAAGATCCCGCATATCTTCGCCTTGGCCGGCGGCTATAAGTGGGGCGGCCTGACGCTGGAGCAGGTCGCCGAGCTGCATCTCGAGACCGTCAAGGCCTTCGCGGCCTGATCACTCCGGCTTCGGGATGTTCAGTTCCTGGAGGCGGAAGGCGCCGCTCTCGGTCGGCAGCACCACGAACAGGTTGCAGGCCCGGCTTTGCGCCAGCGCGACCATCACGTGCCACTGTTCCTGCCGGACGCCCGCGACCACGAACATCGGCATCGCGCCCGGCTCGGTGCCCGAAGGCTCTTCGATCGCCACGCCTTTGTGGTCGACGTCGAAATTATGCGCCAGCCATTTGCCGAGCTCCTTGGCGAGGCCGCGCATGTCGGACTTGCCCGCCTCGACCTTGGATTGATCGACGAGGGCCCAGAGCGGGATCGCGAAATTGTGTTCCAGGTCGGACATCGGGATAAGGTTTGCCGAAGGCGACCAATGGGATGAGGATGCGGGACGATGTCTGCAAATCCAAAGCACATCGAGGACATCAGCGTCCTTGTCGAAAAACGTGATTTCGCGGCCTTGCGCAAGTTGGTGCTGGAACTGCCGCATGCCGACGCCGCCGACCTTCTCCGCCAGCTCGACGCGGTGCAGATGGCGGTCAGCTTCCGCCTGCTCCCGAAGGCCGATGCCTCCGAGATCTTCGGGTACATGGATTCCGACGCCCAGGAGGCGCTGATCCGTTCCTTGGGCGCCAACGAGGCCGCCGACATCCTCAACGCGATGTCAGACGACGATCGTACCGCCTTCCTGGAGGAGTGTCCGGAGCATGCCGTACGCCTGCTCGGTTTGCTGGACCCCGCCCAGCAGCGTATCGCGGTGCAGCTGCTCGGATATCCCAAGGAGAGCGTCGGCCGCATGATGACGACCAGTTTCGTCACCTTGCGCCGGGATTGGACCGTCCAGCAGGCGTTGGACCATGTGCGCGATCGCGCCAAGGAGGTCTACTACGTGCACGTCGTCTGCTCGGTCGATACCGAAGGGCGCCTCGTGGGCGTGCATCGCATCCGCGATATCTTCCGCGCCGACCCCGCCATCCAGGTCGCGGACCTGCCCGCGGCTCCGCCGCTCTTCCTTCGTGTGAACGCCACGCGGGCAGATGCCCTGGCCATGTTCCGTCGCCACGCCCGCACGATCATCCCGGTGGTCAACGCCGACCAGAAGGTGCTGGGCATCGTCACCGTGGACGACGTGCTTGAGACCGCGACGGAGGAGGCCGCCCGTGATATCGCCTTGCTCGGTGGCGCCGAGGTGCCCGAGGAACCTTTGCTCGAGACGCCGTTGATGCAGCTCGTCCGGCAGCGTGCCGGTTGGCTCGTCATCCTGTTCGTCGGGGAGATGTTCACCGCCACCGCGATGGGCTTCTTCGAGGGGGAGATCCAGAAGGCCGTCGTCCTGTCGCTCTTCCTTCCCCTCATCATCTCCTCCGGTGGCAACTCCGGTTCCCAGTCCTCGGCGCTCGTCATCCGCGCCATGGCCTTGTCCGAGGTGACTTTGCGGGATTGGTTCCGGGTCTTCCGTCGCGAGGTCATGAGCGGCCTGACGCTCGGCGTCATCCTGGGGGTCATCGGGTTCGCGCGCATCGCGGTGTGGCATGAGTTCTTCCCGAACCTTTGCGGACAGGAGTACGGGTACGGCCCCCACTGGATGCTGATCGGCGTCGTCATCTTCCTTTCCCTCGTAGGCGTCGTGCTCTGGGGCAGCCTCTCCGGGGCGATGCTGCCTTTCCTGCTGCGGCGTCTCGGGTTCGATCCGGCCAAGGCGGCCGCCCCCTTCGTGGCGACCATCGTGGACGTCACCGGGCTGGTCATCTACTTCGTCGTCGCCGCCTTGGTCTTGCGCGGGACGTTGCTCTGACCTCAGGCCTGCTTGATCAGCTCGGCCGTCGCGGGGACGTCCGAGATGATCTGGTCAGGGTCCGGACCGACGCCGATGTAGCGGAGGTTCGGGAGGTAGGGCAGGGAGCCGCCGCGGGAAGCCAGGCGGACGATCTCGGCCATCGTGAAGGCGACGTAGCGACGCGCCTCGGCGGGTAGCTGCGCGTAGGAGCGGACCTTGGTGATGTCGGCCGTCCAGCCCGGCAGGGTGGCGTAGATCGGCTGCAGGGTGCGCCGGACGGCGTCGTTGCGGGGGACGCCCGAGACGACCTTGCCGGCCGCGTCGCGGTAACCCGTGCAGACGAGCAGGTCGCCGCCCTTCCACTCGCCATGGGGTGAGAGGGCGTCGAGCTTGTTGAGGACGATGTCGTCGTAGCCGCCGTAGCGGAGGGCGTCGGCCTTCTCGACCAGGTCGGACCAGCCGACCATGCGCTGACGACCGGTGCTGGTGCCGAATTCGAGTTTCGCGAGGGCGCGCTGGAGCGGGTGCTCTTCCGGCATCTTCGTCAGGAAGACGTGCGTGCCGACCTTGGTGTCGTAGGCCTTGCAGCAGCCGACCGTGTGGATCGCCTGGACCGGGATGCCGGCGGACTGGAAGAACTCCGGCGTGTAGGTATGGGAGGCCGTGACGTTCGGGGCGAAGCCCGCGCGCTTGTCGAGCCAGTAGGCCTGGCCGAACTCGCCGATGATGCGGCGGTCGGCGGCGAGGTCGCCGAGGATGCGTTCACGGACGTCGCCGATCGCGTGCGCGAGCGCGGCGCCGGCCTTCCAGTAGCATTCAAGGACGGCCGAGTGGTCGAAGGTGAAGGGCTCCTTGCCGGCGAAGCGGGTGAAGTCGAATTCCGCTGTCGTGAAGACGCCCGATTCGATGGCTCCCTTGTTGGCACGCAGCTCGGCTTCGGTGAGCTTGGCGAAGAGGCCGGACCATTTCTCCGGCGAGAGCTTGCAGACGTCGCGCACGATGGAGGCGGCGCGATTCAGGCGGGCCGAGAGGCGCGTCGCGTAGTCGGCCTTGGCGCCGAGGAATTCCGAGTAATGGATCTGGAACTGGCCGACTTCGTCGGCGTAGGCCGGCGTGATGCCACGGCCGGTGGAGCCGCGGGCTTCGTGGCCGAGCACGTGGATGCGGTAGTCTTCCCAGGCCAGGTCGAGGATGCGGTGCGAGACGTCGCTGATCATGCAACGTTCGTCGATGAGCAGGCGGTCGAGTACCGGGATGCCGATCTTCTCGAGCGGGAGGGCTTCCCAGAGGGCCTTGCGCGGGTCGGCGACGACGCCGGCGCCGAGGGCCAGGCAGGCGACATCGTGTTCGGCCACGCCGCCGGGGAGCAGGTTGAGCTTCAGGCCGGCGACGGTGTGGCCGGAGTTGGCGCCACCGTTGACCTTGAGCACCGTGCCGACCACGTCGCGACGGCCGGTGAGGGACTGGAGTTCGCGGACGATCTCAGGGATGAGGCGGCCTTTGCCTTCGTCGCCCATGCTGATGCCGACGTCGGCGATGAGGTTGCTCTTAAAGGGAGTGAGGGCCATGGGCAGGAAGGAGGAGGCGGGCGGGTGAGGCCGTCCGCAAGAGGGTGGGGGCGGTGGTGAGGCTTAGGCCGAGGCGCCCTTCTGGCGTTCGTAGAAGTCGTTGATCTTCTTGGCGACGTCGCGGTAGCCGGAGTCGGCCATGTAGATGATCTTGTACTCGTCGACGGCTTCCTTGGCCTTGCCCATCTTCTCGTAGGTGTCGCCGAGGGCGTAGATGATCTCCTTCTTCAGGTCGTTCATCATCTGGACCTCGCTCTTGGCGGCGGTCAGCTGTTCGATCGCGAGGTCGTACTTGCCGCCCATCGTGAAGGCGCGGCCGATGGCGAGGAGCGCCGGCTGGCGGAACTTCGGGTTGCGCTGGGCGTACTGGAGTTGCTGGACGGCGTCCTCGAGGCGGTTGGCGCCGAGGAGGAGCGTGCCGAGCTCGTAGCGGTAGGCGAAGTCGTTCGGGTAGCGTTCCACCAGCGAGATCGAGGTCTTGAGGCGGAAGTCGTTGAGTTCGCTCTCGTTCTTGGCGAGGGCGTCCTTGCTGGCGGCGTCGGCCGGGTTGGCCGTGATGGCTTCGCGCAGCTGCTTGGAGATGCGCTCATAGCGGCGGATGACGAGGTCGCTTTCCTGGCGCTCGAGGGAGGTGTCGGCCTTGCCGAGGGTCGTCATGCGGCCGCGCTGCAGCCAGGCGATCGCGCTGTCGAGGTCTTCGGCGATCAGGAACATGCGGACGATCTCGCGGTAGAGGTCGAGGCTGTCCGGGGAGGCCTGGATCTTCTGGGCGAGTTCGGCGGCCTGCGCGAGGGCGGTGGCCGAGTCGGTGACGGTGCGGGCGGACTGGTCGAGGCGGAGGGCTTCGTCCTTGTCTTTAAGCTTGGACTGGAAGTCGCCTTTGTCCTCCCAATTACCCTTCTTCATGGTCTTGTTGACCGAGGCCTTGCGGACGGCTTCTTGCAGGTCGCCGTTGCCGGGGAAGAGCTTGAGTCCCTTGTCGGCGGCGGCGAGGGCGTGGTCGTTCTCGCCGGCGGCGATCCAGACGTTGGCGAGATCCACGAAATGCTGGATCTGGGTCGGCTCGTTGACGGAGAGTTCTTCGTAGGCGAAGGCGGCGAGCTCGGGGAACTCCAGCTTGATGGCGGCCAGGGCGATGGTCTTGTTGGCGTTGGCGTCGATCGGCTTCTTGGCGAGGACCTCCTCGGCGGCGGCGATCGCGGCGATCGGGTCGGCTTCGACGGACTTGGCGATCTTGCCGGCGGTCAGGGCGCCGGTCAGGCCGTCAAAGAGGCCTTTCTTGGTGCCATGAAGGGCTTTCTGGGCCTTGCGGAGGGTGCGGCGCACTTCGATGCAGCCCGGATTGCGGACGAGGATACCCGTGAGGACCTCGACGGCGTACTGGGGGTTTGTCTTCAGTTGCTGGTCCGCGGCCGTGATCTGTTTCTGGAGCCGGGGATCGAGCTCGGTAAGGGCGACTTTTTTCATGGGGAAATGGGCTGTTTGACCTGCGAAAACTGACCTTCCCGAAGCGGGTGGTCAATCCCTTGGACGCGAAAAACGCAGGTGGCGACGGAGGGTCGGACGGAGGGGGGTGGCGATAATCCGACCGACGCAGTCGGCTGCCCCGCAGGCGCATGGGTGAAAAAGGCTTTCGGCCAATGAAAAGCCATAGTCGAAGGTGATTTCCTCGCCGGCTGAGATCGGCTTCAGGGCGGTCAGCCAAGCCGCCGTGGCAGGCTCGTCCCAGATGAGTTCGGCGTTGGGGTGGCAGGAGTGGTTGGCATGCCGGGACGGATTATCCGCGGATGAGCCGTCCAGCCAGCGGCCGGGGGCGATCTCCAAGGCGTAGACCTTGCCCCCGCAACCGGTGGTCGCAGGAGGCTCGGAAGTCGTCGGGCCGGAGTAGGGGGCGAGTCGTTCTCCCGGCGCGAAGTCACGCGTGGCGAAGAGTCCGAGACCGGCGATGGGCGACGGACGTGAGACGACGTCCGGGGCGCTCATGCCTCCGAACGGAGGTCGCGCGTCATCAGCGCGACGACGCCCGCGCGCGGGTCGAGCCCCTTGTAGAGGATCGCGTGCAGGCAGGAAAGGATCGGGGCGTCGAGGCCACGCTGGGTGGCGAGCTTGGACAGCGCATCGGCGGCGCGATGGCCTTCGACGGCTTCCTTGCGGGAAGCCAGCGCGGCGAGCGTGCCTTGCGGGTCCTTGGCGAGCTGTTCGCCGAGCGAACGGTTGCGGCTCCAGGAGCCGTGCGCGGTGGCCATCAGGTCGCCGACGCCGCCGAGTCCGAGGAAAGTCTCCGGGCGCGCGCCGAGCGCTTCGCCGAGGCGGGCCATCTCTTGGAGGGAGCGGGTGAGCATCGCGGCCTTGGCGTTGGAGCCGAGGCCGAGTCCGTCGCAGAGGCCGGCGCCCAGCGCGTAGACGTTCTTGAGCGTGCCGCCGATCTCGACGCCGATGAGGTCGGTCGAAGTGTAGGCGCGCAGCGTCGGTCCGCTGACCGCGGCTTGGACATCCTTGAGCAGTTCGGCATCGGCGACCGCGGCGAGCACCAAGGCGGTCGGCAGGCCGCGGGCGACCTCGTCCGCGTTGCTCGGGCCGCTGAGCGTGGCGACGGGCATCGGGCCGAAGGCCTCAGCCATCAGTTCGGACGGGCGACGCAAGGTGGAAAGGTCCAGGCCTTTGCAGAGCGAGATCGCCATCTTCGCGCCGGAGGCGCGTACGGCCGGGCCGATGGACTTGAGCAGCTCCGGCAGGCCCTTGGAAGGGCAGGCGAGGAAGACCACGTCGGCGTCCATCAACGCGGGCAGCGGCTCGAGTCCGATCTGGATCGAATCATCGAGGCGGTGGCCGGGCAGGTAATCCTTGTTCTCGCGCGTGGTCGCGAGGGCGAGGGCTTGCTCGGCGCGACGCGGCACGAGCGTGACGGTCTGGCCTTGGCGGGCGAGGTGGATGGCCATGGCCGTACCCCAGCCGCCGGCTCCGAAGATGACGCAGTTCATTTGGATTTCTTGGTGCGCACCTTGGCGGCCCAGCGGCGGACGGCCGCGACCGCGTCACGGTGCAGGTTGGCTTCAGGACGGGCGAAGGGCGGGGGTTCG